>Ga0206806_1048_pt1 | contig 28254 bp, 30 predicted proteins | sample Alteio_BWOrgCont_60_FD_152911 | JGI IMG/M metagenome (GOLD analysis project Ga0206806, IMG submission 152911) | Enriched cells from forest soil in Barre Woods Harvard Forest LTER site, Petersham, Massachusetts, United States -... | ecosystem: Environmental > Terrestrial > Soil > Temperate forest >... | reverse complement strand
CTAGCCACCGCCCATCTCAATTATCCGACACCTGTAACAAAATATCCAATAATGCGATCAGATCAATAGAATAATACGCATTGCGCAAAGCAATACTCCTCAACCTTGAGTGCAACCCACTAAAGTTTTATGAGTTTACTCTTGACAGAACAAGTTTTTTTGTTATTATATAAAAAGAGCTCAAAATGAGCATAATATCATGGTACTTGAGTAACAAGCCGCAGGTTTGGACTGAAAAGACCATGGGTAAATAAAGCAAAATATAGTACAACATAAACCAAAAGGATCGAGATGGCAAAAATAATTGGTATCGATTTAGGTACAACTAACTCGGTAGTAGCATTTATGGAAGGCGGCCAGCCTAAAGTAATACCTAACAAAGAAGGTGGAAATACAACTCCTTCAATCGTTGCGTATACAAAAGATGGTAGCCGTTTAGTTGGTGTTTTGGCAAAACGTCAAGCAGTAACTAATCCAGAAAACACATTAGCTTCAGTAAAACGTTTTATTGGTGCTAAATACGAAACAGCTGCAAAACAAGCTAAAAACGTATCGTACAAAATATCACGCAGCGACAATGGCGAAGTTACTATTGAAGCACAAAGTAAAAAATTCACTCCACAAGAAATCTCTGCAGCAGTATTAAGCTACCTTAAACAAGCAGCAGAAGATTACCTTGGTCATAAAGTAACTGAAGCGGTTATTACCGTTCCTGCATACTTTAATGACGCACAACGTCAAGCAACAAAAGACGCTGGTAAAATTGCAGGTCTTGATGTTAAACGTATTATCAACGAACCAACAGCTGCTGCATTAGCGTATGGTGCTGATAAAAAAGGCAACTCAACTATCGCAGTATTTGACTTTGGTGGTGGTACATTTGACGTTTCAATCTTAGAAATCGCTAACGGCGTTATCGAAGTTAAATCAACTAACGGTGACACAATGCTTGGTGGTGATGATATCGATCACAAGCTTATTGACTTCTTAGTTGAAGAATTTAAAAAAGAACAAGGTATCGATTTAAGCGCAGACAAAATGGCGTTACAACGTCTTAAAGAAGCTGCAGAAAAAGCGAAAATCGAACTTTCTTCAATGTTAGAAACAGAAATCAACTTGCCGTATATCACTGCAGATGCTTCTGGGCCTAAACATTTCAACACAAAAATATCTCGTGCAAAACTTGAAGCGCTCTGCGCAGACGTGTTTGCTCGTTTGATAAAACCATGCACACAAGCATTAGCTGATGCTAAATTAACAACTAAAGAAATTAACGAAGTTATTCTTGTTGGTGGTTCAACACGTATCCCAAAAGTACAACAAATTGTTAAAGAAACATTTAACAAAGAGCCAAACAAATCAGTGAATCCTGATGAAGTTGTAGCTCTTGGTGCTGCTTTACAAGGTGGTATTTTAGCTGGTGATGTAACCGACGTATTGCTTCTTGACGTAACACCACTTTCTCTTGGTATTGAAACACTTGGTGGCATTGCAACCAAACTTATCATGAGAAACACAACAATCCCTACTCGTAAGTCTCAAGTTTTCTCAACAGCAGAAGATGGACAAACAGCAGTGGATATACGCGTTGTACAAGGTGAACGTGAATTTGCACGCGACAACAAAATGCTTGGTCAATTTATGTTAGAAGGTATTCCAGCAGCTCCACGTGGCATGCCTCAAATTGAAGTAACATTTGATATTGATGCTAACGGTATTGTGAGTGTATCTGCTAAAGATAAAGCAACAAACAAAGAACAACGCATTTCAATCACTAACAGCAGCGGTTTATCAAAAGAAGAAGTTGAGCGCATGGTTCAAGAAGCTAAAGCTCATGAAGATGAAGATAAACAAGCTCGTGAAGCAGTTGAAAAACGTAATCAACTTGATAGCACAATTCTTTCAGTAGAAAAAACGCTCAATGAAAATAAAGCGAAACTTTCTCAAGAAGAAATCACTGCAACAGAAGCTGCACTTGAAAAAGCAAAAGCTGCGTTAACAGAACATGCTGAACATGCAGCTGGTTTACAAAGAGCTCATGATGAGTTAACACAAGCTTCATACAAAATTGCTGAAACATTGTACAAACAACAATCAGCAACTGGCGATGATGCTGCTCAACAAGCTCCGCAACAAGATGAACCAATTGACGCTGAAATTCAACAATAAGATATCCATCACGTATAACTCAAAAATCCCCCGGACCAAACTGGGGGATTTTTATGGTTCTGGAATATCTTGATTATTTTTCATGTAAAATTCAATCGCTGCTGCTATTGGTTCTTGAATAAGCTTCATTGCTTCATCAACTGATGGCGCATCTGTACATATTCCTGGTAATTCATTAACACGCACAACATATATATTTTTGTTATTTTTATTATTCACTTGTTCAATAGTATATGTCCATGGCAAATTGAGATAATAACTTAATTTTTTGTATTGTTTTTTGATAACCATAATTTTTTAATAGATGAAGGAATAATAAAATGAAATATACGAAAATAATACATAATTTACATCTCTCACTTCTTATCTTTACCACATCTTCCGTTACTTCACAAAGTCTTAATATTTTCAGTAAAACACGTCACTACATTACTGATAAATTAGGCCTTACTTCAATACATGTTAGTAATATTGTCGCACCAAATTCTGTTGAAGAATTACAAAATATAGTACGCACAAGCACCTTGCCAATTTCTGTTGCAGGCGCATGTTATTCACAAGGTGGTCAAACAGGATACCCAGATGGTCTGGTTATTGATATGAAAAACCTCAACAAAATTATTGCTTTCAGTAAAACGGAAAAAACAATCACAATACAAGCTGGTGCTACGTGGTATGACGTGCAAAAATATATTGATCCTTACAATCTATCTATTAAAGCAATGCAATCATATAACAATTTTAGCGTTGGTGGATCAATCAGTGTCAACGCTCATGGACGCGACTTGGCATATGGGTCTGTTATTAATGGAATACAATCTATTCAAATTATGCTTGCTGATGGAACCATTGTTACTGCAGACAGAAAACATCACAACAATCTTTTTAAAGCTGCAATTGGTGGTTATGGATTACTTGGTATCATCACTCAAGCAACAATAGAGCTTACTGAAAATATTCCACTTAAACGTGTTATTCAACCATGCACCATCAACAATTTCAAAAAACTTTTTGATACATCGATCGCATCAGATACATCTGTTGTATTTTACAACACTGATATTTTTCCTAAAAAATATCAAAAATGTCTCACCACAACATGGCACACAACTAATAAAAAAGTGACAGACAAAACTCGCCTCCAAGAACAAACCTCACCTTTTTACATTGTGGATAAAGCCCTTGAAATGTTTGTCAGACGAGTTCCTTTGGCATCTCAAAGCCGAGCATCATTACAAGAATCAAAAAAACTTGCCTCTCCTGCTCGGATTGTATGGCGCAACAATGAAATGAGTTATTCCGTCAATCAATTAGCAATCGATTATCACTTCCCTTCAACAATGACCTTACAAGAATATTTTATCCCCGCAGAACATGCTCAAGCATTTGCAAAAAAATTGACATCCATTCTTAAAAAGAATTGGGTTAATGTAATTAACATATCAATTCGTCATGTTAAAGCAGATACAACTTCACTTATGTCATATGCTCCACAAGAATCATTTGCTTTTGTTCTTTACTTGAATATCTTCAACAACCGATGGGCTATTAATGGATCAATACATTGGACAAAAAAAATCATCAATGCTGCGCTCCAATATAATGGAACCTATTACTTGCCATACATTCAAAGTGCAACCAAACAACAATTTAAAAAGGCATATCCTCAATGTGATGAATTTTTGAAAATCAAACAAAAATATGATCCCTATAACAGATTTCGCAACATGCTTTTTCAAAAATATTATGAAGTATAATTAATACACAATCCCCCGAACCAAATCTCGGGGGATTTTTTTATGGCGTTAAAAAGATGTCCCTGATATGCTCAATGAACAACAATTAACAAAAAAAAGGATACCTATGATACCACGCATACTTATTTTCTACAGCATACTTTTCATCACTTACACATCTCATTCAATGGAAATTATTAAAAAAATAAAAACAAATGAAAAACATAAAAAATCATGCAAATATCAACTTCCAATTATCACTAATTTTCTTGTTACTCACAGAATGCTCAATGCGCCATTCCCCCAAGATGTGATCAATCACATACGCCACTTGCATATACAATTAACAAATCAAGATTTCGCAAATATTTTTAGCTCTAAGATATTCAATAAATATGATGATTTGGGCTTTCTTACTTTTAGCAATGATTCTGTTTTAACTGTATGGGATGATTTTATGATCCCTAGACATTATTATCATTACTTAACAGAAAAACAAATTCATTGTCTTTACCAATATCTCGCCTCTAAACCTTCTTATATTCATTACCCTACAGAAAAACGGATAGCCATGCACTATAGTTTATATGGTAAAGAAACCTATAAAATATTTAAAACTATACCTATCGAAATAAGACGATACTTAACAAAATTACCACAATCACAACAAAGGCAACGTGGGTATACCAACACTGATATTAATGAATACAAAATTTTACGAGTTAAATATCCCAAAGGCACTAGAGGAAAATTCATTATCCCAGAAGAGAAAATCAAACATATCAAACTTAATATTAATCGTTAAAAAACAAGCAATCTTAATAAATCCCCCGATTTGGTTCTGGGGATTTTTTTATGGCGTTAAAAAGATCTCCCTGATATGCTCAATGAACAACAATTAACAAAAAAAGGGAGTAACATGATACCACGCATACTTATTTTCTACAGCATATTTTTCATGAGCAGTTCATTACATTGCATGGAAATTATTAAAGGAGGTACCGTTATCTACATCGAAAAATACGGTACATTGTATACTTTTTCCTCAAAAAAAGATTATAAAATATTCCGCACGTTACCCAAAGAATTAAAAGAGCAGATTGTTCATCCTTCAAATAAGATAGTAGGAATTATACAACAACCAAAATGGTACAATAGTACGCTTCCAAAATGTATGCCAACAGTTATCAAACTTGAGTGGATTACTCCAGAAAATAAACATAAAAAAATACAGTCACCAAAAATACTCCTCCAACAAAACAGATGGTGCTATTATGTTTAAAAACTAAAAAAGCTTGAAAAGTTTATCTCCTTCACATGTATGATAGAGGCGAAGAAAAACTCTCATCAAAACAAAGGAGATACACATGAAACATATCGCATTACGTATTCTTACTTTTACAACGTATTCCATTATACTCACTCCATACATACATAGTATGGAAATCATACCAACAAAAAAAACATCACACACAGCATCTCATGATAGTGCACATACTGCACAATATAATCTTGGTATTAGCGAAGGTGAAAAAGCATATCTTAAAAAACGTTTACCCATTGCAAAAGCTGCATTAGAAAAAATGCTCAATCGCACACTAGAAGACAAACAAGTTCCTACAATTGCAATAATTGGCAGCGGCGGTGGATATCGCGCAATGTTGTGTACAACTGGTTCTTTATGCGGTGCGCGTAAAACAGGTCTTCTTGATGCAACTACGTATCTCACTGCATTATCTGGTTCCACATGGGCTGTTGCTCCTTGGATTGCAACGGAAAAAACGATAGAAGAATTTAGAGGATATATCAAAGAATGTGCAGCAAAATTATTTACTGAATTTACGTTTGAAGAAGAGGAACTCATAGCTGAGGCAATCATAAAAAAACTACATAAAAGCCCATTTACTCCTGTAGATCCTTATGGCTATTGCTTAGCAAATAGACTTTTAAAATTTTTAAAAGAAAAACGACATACCATCACCTTATCATCTCTTTCTGACCTCATTAATCCAAGCACACATCCTTATATAGATTTGGTTGCGATAGATGGTAGAGAAACAATAATAACAGGTCAAACATGGTCTGATTTTACAGTGCACACCGTTAGAGATCATACCAACAATATACATATTCCTACCAAATTATATGGCACAAAATTTAAAAATGGCGAACCAAGTAAACATGTATATGAAGAATCTCTTGGGTACATTATGGGAACTTGTGGATCTGCATTTGGTGCAAATATTCATGAAATTTTAAAAGAAATTATCAAAGATGCTGCATTAAGAAAAGCTATCGAAAGCAAAATACCCACATCCTTCCATGGACAAAGACCTCTTCATTTTTATGCAGAAGTGCCAAATTATATGCGTGGAATGAAAGATATTAAAGATGCAACTTTAATCGAAGAAAAATATCTACAATTTGTTGATGCTGGTCTTGAAATCAATTTACCTTATCATCCGGTAAGTGGCATATGCTCAGAACGCAAAGGTGACATTCTTATCTTTTTAGATGCTTCAGCAGGCCCAGTTGGAGAACAATTACAAAATGTTGCTAATTATGCACAAAACCATTCATTACCATTCCCTACAATTGATTTTGAAAATATAGATAAAAAAACAATCAGCATTTTTAAAGATGAGCATAATAAAGGAACACCTATTGTCATTTATATGCCACGTATAAGCGACCCTGAATTATGGCAAAAATATGAATCTGATCCTGAATTTGCACATTACCAATTAGATAATTTTGATCTTGATCATGAAACAAATAACGGATTCGCTAAAACACAGGAATTTCAATATAAACCAGAACATTCTGATGCGGTGATGAATCAAACAGAATTTAACATGCGAGTTAATCAAGATATCATTAAAGAAGCAATTAATTGGTGGATCGATAGAAAGTAAACTTACAATAAAAAAACCTACGAAATTTTCGTAGGTTTTTTTATTTTTATTATTTTTTAAAAATCACCAACAATTTGAAACAGATTCAGCACGAACAGCAAGTGCTGCGATAGATAATTTTATAGATCCATCTTCTGCTTGTGGCACTTCTTTTAAATATTCATCAACAATATCATTAAAAAACTGTTGATGCTGTTCTTGTGGAATTCTATCAATTTGAACTGGAATAGCACTCATCCAATCAATAAACTCTTGTCTGCATGTGAATGTATGGGGCGCTTCAATTTTTGCTACAAGTTCTTCTTTTAAAAACGCTTGTTGCAACCAACCACGTACTTCTTGTTCATCTGATGGATAATAAGGAATTTCATAACCTTCAAAATATTGTTTCCATCTATCATGAGTAAGCATTGTTGTACGAGCACGTAAATAAGCAGAATCTTTATGAGCAAGGCCAGCTCGCACTTTGCCTTTATAAGCTAACAATAAAGCAATATTTTTAAATGCTTCTTTTTGAGCTTCATATGGAATCCATGATAATGATGAAAATGCTGTAATCACATTAAATCGATCATGAAAACCATGACTTCCTATTGTTGCATATGGGTATTTAATATTTGATATATCTAAAATATCAAAAGAGAGATTATCTTGTTGATGTGTAGTGCAAGCATGTTCAATCATATTTTCTGAAATATCAACACCTTTAACAGATCCACGCGGAACTCTTTTTGCAATTTCTGCTGTAACTCTTCCATCACCGCATCCAATATCAAGAACTTTTTCATCACCATTAAATTCTATTCTTGATAGCGCACCCATCGCTGCTTTACATTGTAATTCAGAATTTTTCGAATATTTTTGAGCATTCCAATTATGCTGTTTTTCCATACCGTTCATTGCATGCATAGAAATACACAAAGCAAACAGATAATATTTGTTCACTGCAAAACTCCTTTGTTTTTGAAACGTACCATTTTTACACGCACCATGATACATTCAAAAACAAAAAAAGCCCAACAAAAGTTGAGCTTTTTACAATCTATTTTAAAGTTGCTGGTTATTTATTGCAATTGCAAGGACACATTCCGCATCCTGGGCAACACATAAAACCTTTAATGAACATTGCAAAACTGATCATACCAGAAAGTCCCACAATCCATACCATTGGCACTACCATATTTGGCATCATGTTCATCATCCATGCAAAAAAATCATAGCCATAAAGGCCAGTTAACATATTGATTGAAGCAAATGCTGTAATTACCCAAGTTGCCATGCCAATCATCTTCATCATCGGTGAATGTTGCATCATAATGGAACCACTCCTTTTTTGGAAAAACATATATAAACAACTCTATCCCCAGTATTAGCACATCACATTTTTTTGTGCAATAAAAAATATAAAAGATAAAAATTGTTGTTTTTATACCATATAAAATAATACAATTTTTTTTCAATGCTATCTTAACCAAAAACAATAAGGAGAAGTCGATGAAACGTCATCATATCCCACTGCTTTTATCCATACTTGTAGCACCACTCATATATGCACAAAATATTTCTCAAAATGATATCCCACTGAAAATTACTGAACCAGGTACCTATGTCCTACAAGAAAATGTTACGTATAAACATTTTGAAGATGCCATAAAAATCAAAAGTGATAATGTCATATTCGATTTCAATGGATTTTCATTAACACTCACCAAACACAAAGCAAATGGTGTTGTTGTAAAAAAAAGCACCGATTTTACCATTGAAAATGGCATGATCTCAAACACAAGTTCAAAAAAACATCATGGCGATGATATTAAAATAGTACAATCCAATGGCGGCATCATCCAAAACATGCTTACCGTTGGTAACCGTGATGGATTAGACATCAGAAAATCTCAGGATATTCAAGTTCTTGATTCAAACTTCTCGCAAGCAAGAAAAGCTGCGGTACTTGTTGAAGAATCAACAGATGTAACATTCAATAATGATATCTTTGCTGATAGCAACAACGGTCTTATGCTCAGTGGCACTAATGAAAATATCGTTCTTTCCAATAGCACATTCCCAAGTGCATCATTCTCAAACCTCCTTGCACAACAAGTTAATAATATGATGGTTGAAAAATGTACCTTTGTTAATGTTGATGGCGATCCTGCTAAATTAAATCTTGTTCAATTTGGAGATGCTGATCCTTCACAAGTGTGCAATGATGTTGCGATACGCTATTGCATCATAAGAAATAGACCTGCACCGGGAGGCAATACTGCACCAGAAGGCCTCGGGCTTTACCAAGGATCAGGTTTCTTAGTTGATTCTTGTGTCATTGATATTGATAACACCAACCAAGACCCTGCTGCAGATCTTTCTGGTATTCACGTCAGTAATCCTGGTTTAGGAGTTAATGGAACCATAGCAAGCAATGTTATCATTCGTAACTGTATTATCCAAGGTCCTGCAACTGACGGACTTTACCCAGATGTTGGTTCAAGCAATATTCTTATCGAAAATAATCTTGTCAGTGGAGCAGCAAAAGATGGTATTTTTGTTGCAGGGACAACCGGATGCACCGTTATTGGTAACACGGTTGTTAATAATGCTACCAACGGTATTTTTGTTGGAGAAGTAAGCCCTTCAAATGCAATTATCAATAACGTAGTTAATAACAATGGCTTTGCTCCTATTACTTCCAGTTTACCTCCATTTGGTAATGGTATCAGCATAGCTTCAGATTCATCATTTAATCTTATTCAAGGTAATGATGCATTTAATAATGCAGTCAATGGTATTGATAATGAAGGTGCCAATAATCAAATTTTTGGTAATAATGCTTTTGGTAATGGTAACCAAAACTTCCATTCAATAAGTACTGTTATTGTAAGCTCTGCAGGTGCTGCTACATTAGCTGGCGCTAATATTTCTGCGTAAATATCGCTTTTAATTTCATGCTTTAACGCGCTCATTCATTTGAATGGGCGCGATTTTTTTAGTACATTAATAATAACAATAAACTTTAACGCGAAAGCATTTCATGAGCATCAAAGCCGGACTTGTCGGACTTCCTAATGTAGGAAAATCAACTTTATTCAATGCACTGACCAAATCAAGCATTCCGATGGAAAATTATCCATTCTGTACAATTGATCCTCATATTGCAATCACGGAAGTTCCTGATGAGCGCCTTGAACAACTCAAAAAAATATATAATTCTGTCAAAATTATTCCCGCAACAGTTACTTTTGTTGATATTGCAGGTCTTGTCAAAGGAGCTGCAACCGGCGAAGGTCTTGGCAATCAGTTTTTAAGTAATATTCGTGAAGTTGATCTTATTCTGCATGTATTGCGTTGCTTTGAAGACCCGAGCATCATTAGAACAGTGCCTGTTGACCCCATCAATGATTTTGAAATTATCATGGCTGAGCTCATGCTCAAAGATATTGAATCAATTGATAAACGGATTCCAAAAGTAGAAAAATCACTCAAAGGCAAACTCACTGGTGCGGAACAAAAAACTTTTAATGATGAACTTGATACACTCAAAGCTGTTCGCATAGCACTGGAAAACGGCGATGCAACAAAAGCAAAAGATTTGATGCGCAAAGCGCCTAAAGATATGATACCACTGTTGAGCACCAAAAATTTTCTTGTCATTGCAAATATTGCCGAAAAAGAATTAGAAGATAAGCAATATCAAAACAACACACATTACCAAGCACTCATCAAACATTTCGGTCCAGAATACGTGATTCCAATTAGTGCACGCGTTGAATATGAACTCACCCAAATGGACGCAGCAGAAGCACAAGAATTTATGGATATGATGGGAATTTCGCAACCAAGCTTGGACGTTATCATCAAAAAAACATACGACAATCTTGGTCTTATCACCTTCTTTACCTGTGGTCCCAAAGAAATTCATGCATGGCCCGTGCGCAAAGGCGTTACCATTCGCAACGCTTCTGGTGAAATACATACTGATTTGGAACGTGGTTTTATCTGCTCGGAAACATTCAGTTACAATGATTTGGTTACCCATAAAACAGAACCTGCCATCAAAACTGCAGGAAAACTACGCATCGAAGGGCAAAATTATCTTGTCCAAGATGGCGATATTGTACATGTGCGTTTTAATGTATAAACGCTATCTATGCTTATGCTGAAAGCTCTTAAAAAATAATTTTCAAAAAATCTACAAAAACCGAGGAATTCAAAAAATCCTCGGTTTTTTATTGCTTACGTTAAATCAAAAGCTATTTTAAGCGCCTTGTTCACCAATTGCATAGTATCATAATCAAGAGCAGATAATTTTTTTGAAAGACGCTGCTTGTCTACCGAACGAACTTGATCAAGCAATACCTTGCCACTTCTTTGCTCAATTTCGAGCTTTACTTCAAAAGGATATACAGTTTTTACCGATGATGTGATAGGAGCAATAATAACACGTCGACTATATTCATTCCCACTATCATTCGAAATAACTAACGCTGGTCGTGTTTTATTAATTTCTGAACCGACTGTTGGATCTAAATTAACCCAATAAATTTCTCCACGCTTAGGAAACTTAATCATTCCAATCCTCTCCATCAAGCACTTCCCATTCTTTAATAGTTCTTAATCTATCAGGATCTTTACTTGCTTGCATATATGCTTCTTTAAGAGCCTTTTTCTCTTCATTTAAAGCATGTTCAAGGGCCTTTGCAACAAATCGACTTAATTTTCGTCGATCAATCATTGTATGAAGAATATTATTAAGCTCTACTGGTATTGAAAAAGTAACACTTATTTTTTTATCCGATGGTTTCATCATTTTCCTTTCTTATTGATCCATTACTCCCAATATACCATAAACAATAAACAATTAACAATTGTTTACATGCGCTTTAATGTTTAAATGCTTTGTATGCTTATTCTGAAAGCTCTTAAAAAATAATTTTCAAAAAATCTATCAAACCCTTGCTACCCCCCCCCTCGTATGTTACTATTAGAATTGAATAGTAATAATAGTTTGTTTAAATGAAGGGACACATTATGAAGAAAATAGTACAATTAGCTCTTTTAATGAGCATTGTAGGCGTATCAGTAACAAACGCTATAAATGCCAAAAACATAGGTCGCGGAGAAACCTATGGAAGCCAAAATACTGCTCGCCAAATTAGTAAAGCCAGTGATGAAGTACAAGAAGCCGTTAAAAATGTTCAAATGGCACCCGTTGCTGAAAAAGCCATGGCTCGCCAAGAAGCTAATGATGCTGTAGAAAATTTATTAGCTACGCTTCATGAAAGAACTTGGACAGGTGACTTAAGAGGTTATACTAAGGAACAGATAAAAGAAGCTGGTAAAAAACTCGAATTACTCAACATAGAAAAAAACGATCTTACGAAAGAAATTACAGCTCAAGAAGCAAAAGTAGCTGAAATGACTGATGCAAGATTTTGGGGATTGTGGTCTTCAGCAAAAAAAGGCAAGGATGCAGAACGTAATGATGCAAAAACTGTGCTTACAAATCTAAGACATAGACTGACGAGAATAAATAGAGCGATTCACAGTGAAGAAGTGGTTGCAGGTAAAATATATTCTCTCGCTATTAAAAGAGCCGCAATAATTATTGGATTAGCCACCGCCGCAGGAATCACGTATGCCGTTGATGCATATTACTTTGATAGCGAAGGTAAAGCTTATTTACAATATTTATTCGGAATAAAGCCTAATCAAGAAGCAGTGGATCGATTACTCTATAGACTTTCAAATCTTGAACAAAAGGCACAACAACTGGACAGTGAAAGTCTAAATAACCTAAAAGAACAACATTTGGATGTAGGAAAATTACTCCGGACTTATGGCGTTGAACGCAAGAACAAGCATCTCGATACATTAGAAAAAGCGGTAAATGAACAACTTGAACGTCAAAAAATCATAAGAGAACAACTTGAAAATGAAAGTGTATCAAAAAAAGTAATTGAGCTAGTAAAAGCTATCCGTAGCAATGAAAAAGTATCTATATCAAAAAAAGCGACTGAGCTAGAAGAAGCTATCCGTAGAAAAGTTTCTACAACAGCACAACGCGCAAAAGAATACTTTGAATCAAAACAATAAGCTCAATACATGCAATTCAAAAGGCTCCTGATTCAGGAGCCTTTTTTTATAATTAAACTATCCATGGTTAAAAAAGACGGTAGATTTTCCAAATCGTGAACTTTTTTTGTATAAAATTAACTTCAAAAAAATCTAATCCGCCCTACAATAAGATATGATTTCTTGACGAATTTGGGGCTTTGTGCTAATTTGGTATCTAATAACCAAAACAGCACAAAGGAGTTAGATGAACCCTCTCAATCGTGATATCGAAGAAGTCATTTTAAGATTTGCCTCCAAATTTCCTGTGGTTGGCCTTTTCGGCCCCCGTCAATCAGGCAAAACCACTTTAATAAAAAAAATCTTCAAAAACTATGTTTATCTTAATTTTGAAAATCCAGAAACCCTTGATTTTGCAACTCAAGACCCAAAAGCCTTCCTGGAAAAATATGACAATGAACACGGTATTATTTTAGACGAGTTCCAACATTTCCCACAAATCCTTTCATACATCCAGATTATTGTTGATGCAAAAAATAGACCTGGCTACTTTGCTCTCACCGGATCACAAAATTTTCTTATGAATGAAGCAATTACACAATCTCTCGCAGGCAGAATTGGAATTTTAACACTATTACCATTATCTCTTAATGAATGTGCTGAAAATAATGTACTTCTTTCTAATCCGAATGAAATGATTCTTAAAGGAGGCTATCCGCGTCTTTACAACAATCATTTTCTTCCTGATGAAATTTATCCTTCATACATTCAAACATATGTTGAACGTGATGTGCGGCAACTCACCAATGTTGAAAATTTAAGCACATTCAAAAAATTTATGAAATTATGTGCAGGAAGAGTTGGACAGCTTTTAAATATCTCTGACATAGCAACCAATTGTGGTATCACCAACAAAACAGCCAATGATTGGTTATCAATTCTTGAAGCAAGTTACATCATTTTCTTATTACAACCACATCACGGTAGTTTTAATAAACGCGTTACCAAAACACCAAAATTATATTTTTATGATACCGGTCTTGCGTGTTCATTACTTGGTATAAAAGAAGCAGAAGAATTATACCTGAGTCCATTCCGAGGACATTTATTCGAGTGTTTCATTATTACCGATTTATTTAAACAATATTTCAATAAAGGAACTACTGCTCCACTTTATTTCTGGCGAGATAGAAATGGATTGATAGAAATTGACTGTTTAATCGATCGCGGTGGAAAACTTACCCCCATCGAAATTAAATCTGGAAAAACTATTGTCTCCGATTTTTTTACTGCCTTGGATAAATGGAACGAATTAGCACAAACAGATCCTCACCATGGATACATTATTTACGGAGGAGATGAAGAACAAAAAAGAGAAAAAGGGAATGTAGTTAGTTGGCAAGCAGCAAAGAACTTAATTCAAAAAATATAACCACAGAGGAAAGTCACATGAACTACAAAAAAATATGCAGCATCCTTTTCACACTCATTCACTGTACCCTACTCCCGACAACATATTGGAAATGGCAAAATATCAACATTCATTCCGTACAATTCCCTCAATCATTCGAATGGGGATTAACAACGTTATCATATGAAGTAGAAGGCTATTCAAAATCAAGCACGTGGTATGCATGGGAAAACCATACCGGAAACAATAGCAAAACTCCTTTTACCACAACACGTTCTGGCAATGCCGCAGCACACTCGCAAAATTACAAAGATGATGTGCAATTGATGAAAGAAATGGGTATTACGACCTACTGCTTTTCAATTGATTGGAGCAGAGTTGAACCAGAACAAGGTCATTTTGATGAGTCAGTTTTGCAACGCTACGCAGATATCTGTGATGAACTGATCAAAAATAATATCAGCATTACCGTAGTTCTTAAAGATTATTGCGATCCATTATGGTGGGGCTATTTGGGAGGTTTTGAATATGAAAAAAATCTCCATCTTTTTGAACGCTATTGTCTTAAAATGCATGAAACACTGGATACAAGAGTTGACCGTTGGATTACATTCTGGGCACCAGAAAATTATGCTGTACTTGGATATGTCGTAGGAACAACTCCTCCTGGAATACGTAATATGCATCGCGCGGCAACCGTTTTAAAAAATGAATTTGAAGCACATGTGCGCGTCTACAAAAGAATTAAAAATGCACCACACGGCAACAATACACGCATCGGTATTATCAAACATATGCATCTACTCGAACCATGGCATTTGTGGGATAAACCAAGTTGCTACATTGCAAACATGCTCACCAACAGTTCATTTTACAACTTCTTTACCACCGGAATTTTTAATATTAAAATTCCACTTCCCGGCAAAGCTGGCGCATGGGTAAAACATGTTAATCACTATGCACCAAAATCACTCGATTTTATTGGGATTAATTACCATAGTCATGGGTATCTCAAAAATATTACCAATCATATCAGCAATCCTGGTGAAACTGCAACTGATGTTACCGGCATAACCGTGTATCCTGAAGGGTTATATTTTGCAATCAAAAATGTATCTGATAATCTTGCAAAAAAATTAAACATCCCCATGCTCATCACACAAAATGGCATTGCAACGCATGATGAAAGTATCAGAGACTTATTCATTAAACGTCATATTTATGCAGTTTCAAAAGCAAAAGCTGATGGATACAATGTTGAAGGTTATTATTATTACAGCTTTTTGGATGGATTTTCTTGGGGCAACTATGATACACAGTTCGGTCTCTTTTCCGTTGATCGCACAACTATGCAGCGCACACTCAAAAATGGTGCGCATTATTTTTGTGATGTGATTAATAAGTAAAAAATAGCGCGTTCACTAACAATGAACGCGCTATTTTTTATTGTTCAATTAAATCAATAATTTTCCATGCATTTGTATCTTCAAGTCGATTAGTTTCACCCTCAGATGCAGAATCAGTAATATAATACTGACGTTTCCCTGCTGTATTTTGATGCATTACGAGTGGATACCAGTGTCCCTCTGTACGAGATTTATCACCTGTTTGATACATCGTACCGAGCGCAAAAATATGAAACATCTCTCGAGGCTGATTCAAAAATGGCCTCACTTCATCTTTAATATAAGGTTCAAGTAAACTATATGATGTTCCAAGTACATTAAAATCAGGAATTGCCAAAAAACCACAATTAATACTTCGATTAAGAATATCGTTTCTATAATTATTCCATAAATATTCTAAATCACCATCATCTATCCAATCACCATGACGATCGTCATTAGGTTTTTTTTGTATAATTGCTTGGCGCCATCTACCATTTTCACCAAAATAGTTCTCTATTAATTCAACGCTCATTAAATCGTTCTTTAATTGCATTTCATTTTGATTTCTATTTTTTGAAGCAACAACTTGCATCCCTCGCAATAATGTATGATAACCACAACTTGCAGCACCTCCGCCATTCCAATTAAATTGACAATATACCTTAAATTGCTGCAAAGTCGGCCAAACATAATTCATTGGGACAATTGAACGTATCGGATTGCCATCTTTTTTTGTTAACCAGTAATACATATATCCTGCAACACCAAGCGCTATAACTGCTACAGGTGCGATATTCTGCAATGTTTCTGAATTAACAAGTTCTGATGCTTTTTCTTTTAATACTTTAAAATTAGGCCATGAAATGACATAAGCATAATGCGATGTGACAGGTAATAGCAACAGTGCCCCGGCCAATAAAAAAATAAGATAATGTTTACAATATTTCATGTATCCCCCTATATTAAAAATTACATTTTACAAAAAACAGCTTACCAAACGATTGAATTAACTTTCTATAAAAATACGAAGGATTTCTTTCGAGCGCTCAAGGATATCCTTCGACAGGCTCAGGACGAGCGCGGGAGAAAATATCTTATGAAAAAATCAGTCATACACATAATTTTTCTATTAACAATATCCCATGCTTACTCCATGAACATATCAATCAACGATCTCACGTTAGATCAAAAAATTGGCCAACTTTTTATGGTTGCTGCGGTAGCCGATGAAGAAGTTGCCAAAGATTTTCTATCAAAAAAATCATATCGCATGAACAAAGAATATGTTACAGAACTGATCACGCAGTACCACATTGGCGGCATCATTTATTTAGGAAAAAGTGATACAGAAAAACAAATAGAAAGAACGCACTATTTTCAAAGTATATCTGGCATTCCATTATTAATCGGTCAAGATTTGGAACCAGGAAGAGTTGGAATATCTCGTTTGCAAGCAATGGAATGTTTTTTTGATAATAAAGAGCTTGGCGAACGCAATGAAAAAGATACAACATACAAAACAGGATTCAAAATTGGAAAATATTGTAAAAAATTAGGCGTACATATTAATTTTGCTCCCGTTGCTGATGTTAACAACAATCCTAACAATCCGGTGACTAACGATCGCTCGTTTGGTAATAATCCAGAACTTGTTACTCAACACGCAATTGCATTTGCGCAAGGGTTACGTGATGCAGGAATTATTGCATGTGCAAAACATTTCCCTGGTCATGGTGATACCAATGTTGACTCACATAAAGCATTACCATTAATTATGCATAAAAGAGAGAGATTAGATGCAATTGAACTGTATCCATTTAAACAACTCATTGCTGAAAATATTCCCGCGATTATGATAGCGCATCTTGAAGTTCCTGCACTTGAAAACCAACCAAAAACACCTTCATCTGTATCAAGAAAAATAGTCACTGATTTACTACAAAAAGAACTTGGTTTTAAAGGTCTTATTATCACTGATGGTTTGGATATGCAAGGTATCACTAACCATTATTTTCGCGGACAAGCAGAGCTCCAAGCATTACTTGCAGGTAATGATATTTTGCTCTGCCCTGTTGACGTTCCAGCTGCAATTACTGTGATAAAAGAAGCAGTTGCTGATGGTGTTATTACGGAACAAGAGATTGATGAACATGTGAAAAAAATTCTAGATATTAAAAAAAATATTTAGTATGCAATCCCACCTTTAACCCAAATAGCCCATTGTGAACATGCTGCATTGTTACACGGATTTGTGTTTGCAAACTCACCAGAAAGACCTATTCCCAAATATGGATCAAGATCATCTCTGTTATCCCACACACCACCAAGATATGCAAAAACTTTATTGGACAGTGCACGTGGTAACAATCCAGATTCAACATTAATATCACTGTCTTTCAGTAAAATTGCAGGATTAGAACCGTTAACTTGCAGTTGTGGGATATTCAACAACATTGAGTCATTTGCATTTAACTGATTTAAAACTGTTCCTGTTGCTGTTGATGCTGCTGCTGGTTGATTATCTGCATTCAAATTTTGATAATTGCCGTTACCATTTCCTTGACCACCTAAAATTGTTGCCATACTTTGTGTTGCGTTTAATGCAACCGGTGTCTGATTTGCATCAGCCGTAAAACCATAAATCTGCGCATCACCTTTAAGCGCGTATCTATTTTCTACAAATGTATCACGGCAATGTAATTTTTCTTTGCTGTTATACCACAACTCATATCCAAGATCGAACTCAAAACCATCATGCTGATACGCAAATTTCAGTACAACATCAGCTTGCACGCCAATACTTATTTTGGTATCAAATGTTGTGTAATTAATCGCTGGCACCAAGTTTCCGATATATTGATTTATAGGCACTGTCGTGCCGTTAAGAAGAAGGTTTTGAGAAGGAGGTATGATCTCTTCCATTAATATATACCTGCTGCCATTACCATTGGCAGTAAAATCAAATGAACGTTTTTGCATAGAAGTAAATAGATGTGAAGCATGCGCATCAAGATACAATGCTAATCGTTTTCCAGCTTCTTTATTTTCCCACATACAGACATGCGCAGATAAGCCACCACCAACATCCCAATGATGACGATTCCCTACAATCTCTTCAAACAAGAATTCTGCCGTTGTTGCATTACCTGTTGGTGCGCCTACTCGCAAACTTACTCCCACATGATACCATGGTTGATTATAATTCCATCCCAATGTTCCTTGTAATTCTGCTATTCGAGCACGCGTTTGAATTCCAAAAATTTTACCATATTGCAACGGTGCATCCATATCACCAAACATGGTGCGCCCATGCAACGCTCGCGTAACACTATGCGGCAAAGCAGTCGCAGGAATATCTGCATTGCTCATATAACCTGCAGGATAAAAAGCAGTTCCTGGATTGATATTATTTTCACACATATACAAATTCCATTTTGTTTGCACAACCGGCAAATGAAGCATAATAAATAAACCAGGCAGATATCCGTCCAATGCCTGGAACCAATTAAAATCTACAATGGTGTTACTAATATGTGGTGAAAAATAAACGGTACTTGAAAAATCAACGGGTAAACCAAAATAATCTGCTAAAATATCACCTGGCTGACGATCTGCTTTACTTCCAGAGAAACGAAGCTTACATCCACCAAATAAAAAATCCGCTATCTGTTGCGGTCTAATTGTTCGTGTATATTCCACTGCTGCTGCAATGGTGCCATAATTATAATCTTGATCATACTTATAAATCAGCTGTTGCCAATTGGTCAGTTCAAGAGCACCGTTTAACCCTTGTGAACGAATACCAAAAATTGTTTTTTTGCCAAAACAGACCAGCGCTGTTGTATATAAGAAGGTCGCGCCAATCACCATGCACATAAAATTTTTTTTCATTATGCCTCCTTGTTACATCAAGCTTAAAATAAGCCCTCATCAAGACACAATAATATTTGTTTGTATGCTTATTTCTTCTTCATTACATTTAATTCATTCACATAATCAAAAATTGTTTTTTTCCCATCCCGCACCAATCCATTAACAACACTAATAATATAATTAGCCCAATACCCATTAAATAATTTACCTTTGGCAAAACCTTTCTTTTGGCATGTAGTAGTCAAATCTTTAAGAGCATTATAATCTAAACAATCTCTTCTGTTAGGATTAATTGAAGGATTACCATAACATCCAAAACTAACTAATGATCGATTTGGTTGATGCGGTTCAATTGCAGCATGTTGTTCTTCAGTGCACGCGATGTTATCATTCATCGTCCCCGTCATATTGTGCCAAAAATAATTTGTCTCTGGCCATGTATACTCTGTATGTTGATCATGCACTTTTGTAAACATAATCAGCCGTTTGTTGTTCTTACGCATCCACCCTAACGTTGGCCATTCACCTTTTTGCTGTGCTGCAGGCCAATCTGATGGACGTAAAATTGGATCATAACTGTTTTTTATACTGATTTCTCTCAAATCTCGCACCATTTTTCCGGGATTAGCATAATCCTCAAAAATAATAGTAATCACTGCTTTAGGATGAGATTTTAGAAAGTTAAAAATACGATTCATCTCATAATGTAACGTTTGATACAACGGTTTACCGTTTTTCTGAAACACCGTTGACTCTTCTTTTGGATACGAACATACAACACTTCTACCCTCTTTTAAAATTGATGACCAGCTCATGGACCAATTATAAGTGGTCATCATCAGCCCACGCACACCAGTTGCCAATAATCCTGGTATTGGTTGATCTTGCAGCGGATATTGCGAAAAAAATCGCGGATAACGTTCTGCTGCATGCGCGCCAACATAATGATATTGTGCATAATTAATTGCATCAACAGGTTCTTTGAAATAATCCCTGTCACCCCGCGCTTGTTCCATATCTTCCTCATAACGGTCATCATAAGAAGGAATATATGAAGATAATACTGCGCCTAACGGCGCGTTCAATATCAAGAAAACGATAAGAAAATAACGTCCTGCGCTCGTCCTGAACTTGTTGAAGGATATCTTCGAGCGCTCAAAGTATCTATTATATTTCATAACCCCTCCCCTTTTTTTAATGGTATTACCACTTGTCAATCTACAAAAAAACTCCTACAAAAAGATAGATCTAAGCTTCAATTGAAGCAAAACGGAAATTGAAGTAAACTAATAATAATGAGGCAATAGTTCTTTAGCTCTTTTTTGGGTATATATATGAAAGTCCGAAGAAAAAAAGGTTTTTTTTCTATTTCTGCCGTTGCAAAGATGTTTTCTGTTCATCAACAGACCGTACGCTTATATGAAAAACAAGGTCTTATCAGCCCCAAACGTTCATCAGGTAATACGCGACTTTTCTCTGAAGAAGACATTGATCAATTAGAGGAAGTTATTTATCTGACCCATGAAATGGGAATTAACTTGGCTGGCGTTGAAATGATTTTGCGTTTAAAAAAGCAGATCAAAAAAATGCAAAGTGAGATGAACAAAATCTTTGAATCCACTCAAAATGAACTTGAACAAGAAAGTGAAAAATCAAAAGAAATTGTTCAAAGTAGTTATCAACGGCTTTTACAACTTAAACATAAAGGTGAAAAACCAACAAGCCCAGACGTTCCAGCTAAAAAACAAACCAATCATAAAGAACAAGATGGAACCGTGGACGTTGATAATTGGGAAATAGAATACGAAGACTAAAAAAATAATCATGGAGCTTGCAGGTACACAGTAATTACACCCAACTTTAAAGAAATGTTTTCAAATTGGTATTCCATTGTGCACATTCAAAAGAAGTAAGGTGTATGATTAGTCCTCAATCACGAAAGGCATAGTATGAATAATGATTCATTTTCTCATGACAACAACTCACAATTCGCACTTTCGTATGAACTGCTCCATTTATTAAAATGGCTTGGACAACACGATACTGACAAATTGAAGAAGATTATATCCAAAGCCGTTGCGCATGGATTGCATGATAGTATACAAAAAGCTACAACATTGTCTGACCCCAATATCTTGGAAGAAATGCACCACGGCATTGTCGATTTCTTTGAACTTCTTGAAATACTTTTAGGTGATGCAATTAATGCACACGTTGAACAAAAAGCACGAGCAAAAGATTTACTACCAACGATTGATCATTTTGATTCATCACTTTTGGATGATGATACATTACGATCAAGTATTGAAACAACAACAAACAAACTGGACCACAATCCACACATGAATGCAAAAGAACAGCTGTGTAAAGAATTTTTAAGGCAGTGGAAGCCAGTTACTAAAGGTAACATCCACTAATTTAACGTTCGTATGCTTCGACAGGCTCAAGCACGAACGGATTGGAAATAATTTCTTATACCGTTCGCATTGAGCTTGTCGAAATGAGCGAACGGCTCAAAAAAAACCCAACTTTTCAAGCGCCTCGCGCACCTCAAAAAGTGGTAATCCAATAATCGTCGAATATGATCCTTGTACTGTTTGCAAAAACTGATTACCATATTTTTCAATTGCCATACCTCCCGAAACATCCAAATATGGTGTTTTTTCAAGATAGATATCAATCCAATTATCCGGCACAAAAAAAATAAATTCAGCAGAAACAATATCCGTGATTCTTTTGTCAACGTTCCAGGTACTACCTTGCCACACCCTTCTATCCACACAAAACGCCGTGCATAAAAAAGATCCCGCTGCACTCGCTTTTATTTTTGCAATGGCATCAGCTCTATCAACTGGTTTGCCATGAATTTGACCTGATTTATCATGTGACATTGTATCAGCGGTAAGCACATAACATATTTCACCATCATATGTGCCATCAGGCAACACAACATGATCCATTTTATGCAATGCAATACTGAGCACTAACTGTGGTAACGGTAATCCCCAATCACATTGTGATTCATCAGCATTCTGACTCACAACAGTAAAAGGAATGTGTGATTCTTCTAAAAGCATACGTCGCGACTGCGACTTGGAACCAAAATATAAGATATTTTTTGTCATGTTGATAAACTTTTTTTAAATTTTTTTATTCCCCCGCCGCTCGTCCTGAGCCTGTCGAAGGATGTCTTTGAGCGTCTTTTTTATTGATCAAAATTAACAAATAGATTACCTTTAACACATGAATTATCAATATAAAAAAGTTGTCCTTGTTGGCGGTTGCTTTGATATCATCCACTTTGGACACATACAATTCTTACAAAAAGCAAAAGAAACTGGTGATCATTTGATCGTAGTACTTGAACCTGATGAGCGTATTATACATCACAAAAATCGCTCCCCAATCCATACACAAAAAGAACGTGCACATAATTTATTAGCACTGCGTTGTGTTGATGAAGTAATTATGCTGCCACTGCTCAATGGTTTTGATGATTATCTTGCGTTAGCCAAAACTATCAAACCACGGATTATTGCAATCACAAGTAACGATCCACAATTAGCTAACAAACAAAAACAAGCTGATGCGGTTGGTGCACAGCTTGTTATAGTAACAGATATGATTGGAGAATTCTCTAGCTCTGCGATATTTCAAGATTTAATGATTTAAAAATTAAATTATTCTCTGTTATTTTTTTTATTGAAATATTCTCTATCCATCATTTTAAGTAATTTTCGACATGCTTTTAATTCGAAAATAGTTTTTTCTTGCTCAGAGAAACACCATGCATGTTTATGTTGCTTCTTCAAATAACTTATTTTATCTTGCATATTTTTAATTGCACTACAACCTAAATCATCTTTATGATGAGGATCAACACTTAACGAATGCAACAATTTCGATCGACGTAAAAAAAGACTTTCATAAAATTGATAGTGATATCCATGAGGTGATCTAAATAATTTGTGCCAAAGATTTCTATTCGAAGCATCTATTGCATGTGGATCAATCCCTCTAGCAATAGCATATTCTATAAAAGAATCATCTACAGATCTTGAATAACAATTATCTATAAATCCAATTGTATAATGCAAGTAGTTTCCACCGCAGCCATCATCTATGTGATGAATATTGCAACCATATTTTTCAAGAAGTTTTATCTGATCAAGAGATTTAACATTCTTTATCCAATCACTATGTAAATTGAACTTAAAATTTTTAAATAACAAATCTGCTAGTTCAACATCATTTCTTTGAATAGCTTCCAGAAATTGATATCCTCGATCAAATTGTAAATTATCTACCTTTTTTTTATCAATCTTCTCATTGACACAAAAATGTCGTTGCTGAAGTGTTTTTAACTTTGAAAATTTTGGAACTTTTACCAACATGGCAGCAACATTGGATGTAATCATAAAAGCCATGACCATCATCACTAGAATCTTTTTTGTCATATACTCACCTTTAAAATAAAATGTTATAATTGCTCCCAATATTGTACGCAATATCCCATATTTATCAATCAAAAGGTCTTAAAACAACCGCGTCTAATACAAAAAAACTATGTAAAAATACATAGCTTTTTTAATTCATAACAAATTAATCTATTACGCTTTATTTATTTCTTCCCTAACAATATCTTCTATGATTCGTCTGAGCTCTTGTTTTACTTCTATCGCTTCAGGATAACCATGAACTTTAGCATTGAAAATATCATGATCCAATGTATCCAATGGGTATTTTCCATATCTATTTTTAGCGTTAACATTAACACCTAATCTATGCAGTAATCTTGCACGATTTTTTATTGTCTCCATGTGGCTTTTATTTATTTGATAATAAGGAGCTCCTGCAAGCTTATGCCACAAATTATTACCAGATTCATCCACCACATTGGGATCAAGACCTTTACCTAAAAAATACGGAATAAGATCTTCATCAATATGCAGATTTTTCATTGCGTGCTGTAAAAAGTTATCTCCATAAAAAATTATATTCTTTGTATCCGAGCCATTTTTATCTAAAACAAGCATCATTTCAAGGGATGCAGCATTCATCATCATACGACTATCTATAATGATATTTTCAGAACTTTTCAATAAAGCATCCACACGTTCAACATCTTTTTCAATCAAAGCATCTCTTAATAATTTATTATGCATGTTTGCTTGAGAAAATTTCGTTACTATTTTTTTTGGAACTTTTACCAACATAGCCGCAACATGGGGCATAGCACTCAAGCCGATCACCATCAACATCATACTTTTCTTCATACACATCCTTTTTTTTGCTGTAATGAATAATTTAAAAAACTTATCCCATCATTCTATGAAATATCAAATATTTGGCAACATTCATATTTTTTCAGATCGCTCGAAGATGTGCTTTCGAGCGCTAATTTTATTTTAAAAACAAAAAAGCTATGTGAAAAACACATAGCTTTTTAACATATATAATTGAAAAAACTTAATTATTCTCTATTACCTTCTTCCATATTTTTATTTTCATGTCTCATAATGGCAAGTAGCTTTTTATAATTACGTAATTCACGTTTATAACAGTCTCCACAACAAGGTTTTTGCATCCAATCATAAACGCGATCAATAGCACTTTTTCCATCTTTATCTTTATGATGAGGATCAATCTCCCAAATATGCAATAATAACGCACGATCTAACAAAATATTGAATTCATCATCACCTAAAGCATTCCCAAAACCACAAACTAAACTGTGCCACAAATTACCTCCCTCGCTATTTAATGAACGAATATCCATGTTTTGTGTAAGGATATATTCAAATAAATGGTTATCTTTCAATCGATCTTGCATGATTATATGAAGAAAATTTCCTCCTGAATGTCTCCAAAATCCCTCTCTTTCAACATGTATATCAGCACCATTATTTTGTAGCAACTGCAATACTTCTAAAGATCGAGCTTCTAATACAAAAGGAAACCCTATATGATTCTTTTCATTCACATCTGCACCTCTTGCAAGCGCCAATTGTATAACATCAATATCATTATCTCTGATGGCATAATAAAGAAGAGTTTTTTGCCATTCTTTCTCATCGGCATAAAATTTTTCAAGGGCTCTGTTAGTTGGATATGCTTCTTTTTTAAGCTGAAACATTTCATGGATTGATTCAAATTTTTTTGAAACAGGATATTGTGGCTTTGATAAACCTGGAATATAATCTTTGTTAGGATCTGAAGAACCCATAATATTATCAACATCTTGCTCATCTAAAGTTACACCCTTGGCTAATAATAGATTTTCAAGCTCAATGTCATTTTCTCGAACAGCCCTATACAGAGTATATGTTCTATTAAAATCATCGGTTGCAATAGAACATGATCTCTGCTGTACGGTTTTTTGCAAAAAATTTAATCTTGCGCCTTTTGATATAGTTTTTGTGAGCATAGCAGATGCATTTGCAACAATTATCAATCCTGCCATTATCATCATCTTTTTCATAATCTTCCTTGTTGTAAAATATTGAAATATGCTCACTATTGTACGTAAAATTTTACATTTATCAATACTATTTTACAAACAAAAAAAAGCCATGTGAAAAACACATGACTCTTTTTATACTACACTTTGCTATTTATTCAATCATATCAAGAAGTTTTTTTGCTACCTGCGCAATTTCATGATCCCCATTTTCTTCAGCACGCGCTAGAGTATAAACCAATGCGCACTGTTGCACTTCTTTTAAATCACCATAAGGATATTCATAATGTTCTTTTACCGAATCTGGATAATTAGAATTTTTACCCAAAAACCATAAACCATATTCTTCCATAAAATGATGATCTATAAAATAATTAACTTCATCAGGTGTTGGTTGTTCTTCATTCCAATCAGCATCAAACGACTCAACCTCACCTGCTTTAATAAGATATTCAGCTCGTTTTACTGCATCTTTATTCAATGTAATAGCCATAGCACTCCTTTTTTGGGCTGTATTAAATTAATTTTTACTTAATGCTATAACATACTTAAAATGGATCTCGATTACAACCTTTACAAACAAAAAGAGTCACGTGAAAAACACATGACTCTTTTTATAATCTGTACAACATTAAACCGGTCCGTCTACGCCTTCGATCCGTTTTCGCCTACGGCTTCTTCGGACTCACGCTACGTCGGACAGTCTTCGCATTTTGCTATCAAAGTTTTTATATTTGCTAAGATATCTTATTGCGGCGCAGCCAGACGAAGCTCGTTAGAGCGAAGACTGGCTGGGGCGGAAGGATTCGAACCTCCGATCACAGGACCAAAACCTGTTGCCTTACCGCTTGGCCACGCCCCAAAAGAAATTATCAATTTTGATTTATTACTACTCTTCGTCAGATACTGGATGCGATCCACCAAGATCCATAACCTTTTTGTATTCATCAACAACATGTTCTTCGATCATGCTGCGAGTTTCTGGGTTAAGGGGATGCACAACATCACGAAATGTTCCATCTTTACGTTTACGTGATGGCATTGAAACAAACAGTCCTTTTATTCCCTCGATGACCTTGAGGTCTCGAATAATAAATGCATTGTCAAAGACTATTGTCGCATATGCTTTTAATTTTTCACCATCCGTTACCGGAAATACTTTAACTTCCGTTATTTCCATTGCTGTAATCCTTAAGGATAAGTATCGTTTTTTTGCTTCTTTACCGCTCGTATTTAATGTATAGCATTACATCTTTTTGTCAAATACAAACGCATCATTTTCTACATTTTTTTTACAAAATTATCCAACAAACCGCGCAACCCTTAATTTTGCTGAGCGTGATGATGGATTTTTTGCTATTTCTTCTGCTGTTGAAACAACAACATGCTTGGTAATTATCTCCAGTTTTCCCTCTTCCTCTTTATCTCTAAAAAATTGTTTAACAATTCGATCTTCTAAAGAATGAAATGAAATACAAAGTAACAATCCATCAGGTTTTAAAACCTGCATTGCCCCTGACAAAAAACCTGTAATATTGTTCAATTCTTGATTAACAAATATACGCAATGCTTGAAAAACTTTTGTGGCCGGATGAATTTTTGAACGTCCACGCGGCACAACTTTTTCAATAAGCATAGCCAATTCACGTGTTGTGTGAATCGGCTTTTTTTGTCGGGCTTCAATAATTGCTGCCACTATTTTTTTTGCATGAGATTCCTGGCCCAATTGCCAAAAAATTTCACATAATTTTTCTTCAGAAGATTTATTAACAACCTGTGCAGCTGTCATCTGCTGATGCGCGGGTGACATTCGCATATCAAGATCAGTATCGCGCGCAAAAGAAAATCCAGCTCGTTCTTTGATATGCATTTGCGATGTGCCAAAATCAGCAAGAATACCGTCAACTTTACCTGTTTTTGCTTTCTGCAATAAACGGTACAAGTTTGCAAAGTTACCCCACACGATCTGCAATCTATCCTGATATTGTGCTTCCAATGAAGGTGCATATGTTTCAATTGATGTGGCATCCCAATCAATCGCCACCACGTGACATTTTGGTTGGTGATCTAAAATTGCTCTTGTGTGCCCACCTGATCCAAATGTGACATCGCAATATGTTTTACCAGGTTCCGGATTGAGGTATTCTAAAACCTCATCCACCATCACCGTCTTGTGATAAAAAATGTCTGTATTTTCTTTGTGCATACTCATGAGCTGCTTTTATTGTGTTGT
>Ga0206806_1047_pt1 | contig 28582 bp, 24 predicted proteins | sample Alteio_BWOrgCont_60_FD_152911 | JGI IMG/M metagenome (GOLD analysis project Ga0206806, IMG submission 152911) | Enriched cells from forest soil in Barre Woods Harvard Forest LTER site, Petersham, Massachusetts, United States -... | ecosystem: Environmental > Terrestrial > Soil > Temperate forest >... | reverse complement strand
AGAACCTGCAATAATAACAAGGCCTATCAGTAATAATACAATGATAATAGGTACAAGCCACCATTTTTTCCGTTGCTTCAAAAAAAAGTATAAGTCTCTTACAAAACCGATATTACAGGAAATTATATTATTTACTAATCAGGTAAAAACTCTTCCTTGCTATTCTCATTCCAAGCCGGCTGATCAACCTTCCTGTAAATATAATTATTAATCACCAAATAATCCATCTCGGTACGCATAAAGCATTTATAGGCATCTTCGGGAGTACAAACAACCGGCTCACCCCTAACATTAAAACTTGTATTGAGTAATACTGAGCATCCGGTAAGCTTTTTAAAACATGAAATTAGTTCCCAGTATCCGGGATTAATGTTCCTGTCGACTGTCTGGACCCTGGAAGAAAAATCTACATGGGTAACTGCAGGAATGTCTGATTTCAAGAAATATAACTTCTCATTCATTGAAAGGTTATTATAATTCGGGGGAAGCTTCTTTCTTTTCTCTTCAATTAAATCAGCTACCATTAACATATAGGTTGAACTGCCGTTCAATTTAAAATATAAGGCTGCATCTTCTGCCAGAACAGAAGATGCAAAAGGCCGAAAAGATTCACGAAACTTGATCTGCATATTTACTTTCTTCTGCATTGCGGGATTACGCGGATCTGCCAGAATACTTCGAGAACCCAGTGCCCGGGGACCAAACTCCATTCTTCCCTGCACCCATCCAATTACATTTCCTTCAGCAATTAAACGAGCTGTTTGCTCACACAGCTCACCAAAACCATCAATATTTTTGTGTACTGCGTTGTACTTTTCTGATAATACTTCTACTTCCCGATTTGAGCATGACGGCCCGAGATAGCTTCCCTGCATTCCATCCCCAGCATTTAAAATAGTTTTACGTTCCTTACCCAAATAAATATGATATGCCGCCAAAGCAGCGCCTATGGCTCCACCTGCGTCGCCTGCCGCAGGTTGAATAAAAATTTTATCAACTATTCCTGACAGTAGTAGTTTTCCATTTCCCACACAATTTAATGCCACTCCTCCTGCCATGCATAAGTTATCGGCCCCTGTTAACCGCTTAGCCTCCTTGGCCATTTTTATAATTATTTCTTCTGTTACAACCTGTATAGCCTTTGCAAGGTGGCAATGATAGACCATGATCTCATCATTTGAATTTCGTTTGGGGAAGCCCCAGAGTTTCTCCCATTGCGAATCACTTACCATTGTAATACCCTCTCTATAATTAAAGTACTTCTGGTTCATACATATTGATCCATCTTCTTTAATGTCAACCAGCTCACTTTTAATTATTGAAATGAAATCCTGAACTCTTTCATTATCAATGCTACTGTAAGGAGACAATCCCATAAGTTTATATTCCCCTGAATTTACTTTAAAGCCTAAGTAATATGTAAAGGCCGAATACAAAAGCCCCACTGAATTAGGAAATCGCAATTCCTTCAATACTTTAATCTGATTCCCATTACCCTCACATATTGAAGCAGTAGCCCACTCGCCAACCCCGTCAATTGTAAGTATTGCAGCTTTGGTAAAGGGCGATGGATAAAATGCACTGGCGGCATGTGATAAATGATGCTCAGGAAAAAGCAAGGGCATCTTTTTAAAATTCACTTTTTCTATTTCAGAAAGGTTTGTTTGTATAAGTCTTTTAAGGAAAAGTTTTTCTTTTATCCATACCGGCATGGTAGTAATAAAGGAAATAAGTCCTTTAGGTGCAATGGCATAATATGTTTCGAGCAACCGTTCAAATTTTAAGAAAGGTTTGTCGTAAAAAACAATTGCATCCAAGTCATTTAACGACAAACCTGAAAATTCCAGGCAATACTTAATTGCGTTATGAGGAAACGCGGAGTCATGTTTTTTTCGGGTAAACCTTTCTTCCTGCACAGCAGCGGTAATAACGCCGTTCTGAATTATGGCAGCCGCAGAATCGTGGTAAAAGGCTGAAATACCAAGTATGTTACTCACTCTCCTATTGTATGTTATTCCTGTAAAAGTCAGGGTATTTCTGTCGAAGATATGGAATTAGCTCGTTGGCTAGTAATTCAGAAAATTTCTTTGCTCCCTTATCTGTATAATGAACAAAATCATAGTAATAAATTGAATTCTTTGGTAATTTATTAGCCATGTCCACAACAAAACAATCATTTTTTTTGTGCGGTTTCCATCGTCTCTTTATTATATAACTCCAGTTCCGCCCATCTTTCCTTACCGTTATAGTATGGGGGACTACTGCCAGGGCTTATTACCAAGCCCAGATCTACTCCTGTTATACTATCAATTCCAAACCCTTCAAACGAGGGCTGGGTGATGAATATTGATTCAATTTTATTCTCTTTACAGGTGGTAATTAACTTTAATAACCTTGCCCTGTATTTTGGAATAAGTTTCATTTCTTTAGCAATAGCACTATCTATAATACTCTCAGGTACAGTAGCTGTATCGCTTTTAGAAAAATCGAGACATTTATAATCAAGGTTCAATTTTTTTGCTTTCCTGCTTCTCATATAATTTACCAAAAGATCTATCACCTCGCTATGTTTACATAACCAGGAAGACTCCCGATAATTCATAATATTTCCCATGTCCTTTATAGGATCAGAACTGCCAACATCATTTGTACCGACAAGAAAAATTACAACTTTGGGTTTTAATTGCACAATATAATTGTCCATTAGTAATTGATGAGCAAAGGTTGAAGCGCCATCAATACCGGCATTATTTAACCAGATATTATTAAAGTTCGCTTTAAGTTTCTCACTTAATAAAAAAGACCAGGTATTTGAATCTGATAACAAGGTACAGGCAGTTGTGCTACCCCCTATAGTAATTATAGAAAGGTACTTATCTGCATCTTTTGGTTTCTCCTCTCCTCTGAATCCTATGGAATTCCTTGAGCAGGTAATGACTGGCGCAAGTTTAGTACAATTTGAATTATGGTACTTGTACACTATATTCACCGGAAGAACAAGATCATTTCCTCTTAGTGTGTAATAAAAAGGGTGAAACACCCTTAAAATAATTTCCAGTGAAACTAATGTAAAGGCAATTAAAAAAAGCGCATATAATAAATTAGCTTTCGAAAAAATCTTACCACCGAACTTCATTACTATATTGGTTCTTTAATACATTATTTATACCGGCTCATTTAATTGAAACCACTTTTTAAAATTTCTGTATATCAATATGCCGCAAATTATCATCGTATATTATTCAATAATAAAGGATACCCTTTCGGGGTATCCTTTACTATTATCAAACAAAAAACGTATTACTGAATAACTACTTTGCGATACATTGAACCGTTTGGAGTAACTATCTGAACAAGATATATTCCTTTGCTGTATGCCGAAAGGTCAATTTGCTTCTTCAGGTTACCTGATACTTCACGGTAGGTGTCGCTATACATTACCTGGCCCATGGTATTCAATACACGCACATCAACCTGTTGTTTTTTGTTAGCAAGTGAAATGTTAAGGTTAAACATACCGGTATTCGGGTTAGGGAATACATCGAACGAATTAATTTCTGCATCAATTGTAGGTATACCAACATATGTTACAGTACCCGTATTCGATTTGGATGCATTATAGTTTATTGACTTAATAGAAGGTGTACATCCGCCCGGATTATCTATACCCATATGATAGTAATAGGTACCTGATGTCGGAGGCGTATTGCTATATGTATAGTTTCCGTTATTCAGAACACTATCAATAATATTATTTGCAACACCAGCTACTACGTCTCTGTAAACATAATACTTGCTGAAGGCCAGTCCCTGGTAATTATCCCAAATAAGGTTATAACCACCTGTCGCGCCAACATTAATTGTAAGGTGCATTGTTTTATGCGGCAAGCTTAAAGGAGATTCACCACCGCAAGAATCAACCTGCGATATCTCATATCTCCAGCTTTGAACAAGTGAGTTTGAAAGTGTATCTACAAACTGGCAAAGTGAATCTGCCATAACACTACCTATTTTAGAATACACACCCGGAGCAGTAGATTCTTTGTAAACATTATAGCTTGCAATCTTCTTGGTGCTGCTCTTATCCCATATTACCATGTTGTACTCGGTGGCTGGGTTAACTGTAACCATACATATTGAAATGGCTGGTGGTAGTACCTGACCGATGGTCGCATTTGTTGTTCCTTTACATCCACCTGCATCGGTTACAACAACATTATAATTACCTGCTGCAAGACTATCTATACTGGAAGTAGAAGCTCCATTCGACCATAGGTAGGTATATGGAGTTGTACCTCCGCTGTCAGATACAGTAATTGATCCCATAATACCTGTAGAGCAATTTACATTTACGAGTGAAGAAATGGTTGCAACCGGACCGGCAGCGTTACTTACCGAAGCATCAGTAGAATCCTTACAACCGTTTTTATCAGTTACCAATACACTGTATGTTCCTGCACCTACGTTTGAAATAGTAGTTGAGGTAGCTGCTGTGCTCCAGGCATACGAATATGGAGATGTACCCCCTGATGCAGTAACAGAAGCACTTCCGTCAGATACGCCACAGCTTGCCTGTGTAGTACTTGTTGTTAATGACACAGGAGCCGGTGAAGTAATTGTAAACGATTTTACAATACTGCAACCGCCGCCGTCAGACACGGTTACCTGGTAAGGGCCAGCCTGAAGACCACCTATACTTGCTATAGTTGAGCCATTCGACCATATATAATGGTATGGTTTAGTACCACCTGTTACAGTAATACTTACTGATCCATTTGCTTGACCACTGCATTTATTATCAACTACTGTATTTGCAGATATTGAAGGGCCATTGGTATCACTTACTGTAACTGCCTTGAATGAAGAACATCCGTTTTTATCAGTAACTGTAATAATATATACACCTGCACCTAAGCCACTGTCTTTAGCTGTTGTACTACCGTTGTTCCATGAATAGTTGTAAGGGCTACTACCGCCGGTAACATTTGCAACAGCCATACCTGTATTTATACCGCAATTGCTTGAGGTAACTTTTACATTAATAGAAGGTGCGGTAGAAGCATTTATAACCAGATTAGCTGTAGTTGTACAATTATTCGCATCTGTTACTGTTAACACATAGCTTCCCGGGGCCAGCGCGGTAGCAGTTTGAGTAGTTTGTACCGGCACACTGTTCCATGAATAGGTATACGGAGTTGTTCCACCACTCACATTTGCAATTCCCTGTCCATTTGATTGGCCGCAGGTGGTATTTACAGGTATTGTGCTGGCACTTAGTGCAGTCGGCTGTGTTATAGTTGCAGTTGCAAATCCGGCACATCCAATAGAATCGTTTACAGTAACTGTATATGTTCCCGGACAAAGTCCGGTTGCCGATGCTGTACTTTGAGGAGGTGTAGTGCTCCATGAATATGTGTATGGTGATATTCCACCAACTGCGACTGCCTGTGAAGTTCCATTACAAGTTCCATTACATGTTACATTGGTAGTAGTTAGGTTAACTGTAACTGCTTTATCAACAATTACCTTAACGTATGTAGAATCAGCACAAGCACCGTTTTTACCTACCACTTTGTATGTAGTTGTAACCGTAGGGCTTGCATTTACATTTCCACCGGTTGTTACATTTAATCCCGCAGCAGGACTCCAGAAATAAGTTGTTGCACCAGTTGCCTTAATATTAACCGCACCGCCGCCGGCACAAATTCCCGGGGCTGAAGGAGTAACTGATAGAGTTGGCTGTGTATTTACCACAACAGTTACTGAATTCGCACCGGTGCATCCCGCAGCAGAAGTTCCTGTTGCGGTATATGTAGCTGTAGAGCCAGGTGTTGCAGTTACAGTTGCGCCTGTTGAGGCACTTAAACCTGTTGCAGGAGTCCATACATAACTTACAGAAGTACCACTTGCTGTAAGATTTACTGAATTACCAATGCAAATTGAAGGCGAAGAAGGGGTAATGTTCACAGTCGGTGGGGTATTTACCACAACCACAACAGTTTGTGTGCCTGTAGCAGTGCCATTTATTCCCGTAACCGTATATGTAGTTGTAAAAAACGGATTTGCAGTTACTGTTGAACCTGTGGTAGCACTTAAGTTAGTATTTGGAGCCCATGTGTATGAGGTAGCACCTGTTGCCTTAAGTACTGCATTACCCCCCGCACAAAATGAAGGGTTAGCAGGAGTAATAGTAATAGGTATTTGAGAAAGGAACCTCATATTATCAACTTTTAACGTTGAACCTAACGACGCTGTAGTAAGGCCATTTCCGCTTCCACCTTTATTTGAATATGATGACTGAATATTGATCAACACACTATCAGGTGTAAAACTACTAACCTGAAAAGGGAAATCCTCTTTTACATAACTGCCCCCGGTTCCATTTAGGTATATATTAAATTGCTCTTGGTTAGAACCATTATTATTATGCACATTAAGAAAAACTATTGCAGTATCGCCCGGATATGCAGCCGAAGGGGAGTACTTATAATAAAACTCCAGAGTATCTTTTGTCATGGTATAAGGCAAACCTCCATGTGGTCCGTTGTTATTACTATTGATACCACTGGTAATTCCCTGAGGTGCGGCTAAGGTTCCACCGCAACCACTGCAAGGCCCGGTAGTTAACTGCACTGCATACTTTCCGGCAAAGGCATCGGTAGTTCTTGATGCATTGCCACTATCAGAGCCTTCATATACGTTCCATCCCTGTATAACAACATCCGAATCGCTTTTCCAGTTTTCAAAATCGCCATTAAAGTTAGTAGGCTGAGTGGCTACACCCGTAAAAGTAACACTATCAATCTGGAAAACACTACCCGGCGCCCAACCACTACTATTATTGTTATGTTGGTTAGTTACCCTTACTGAAGAAGCAAAGGCAAAAATTACCGTATCAGGGGCTGCAGTAAGTGCAGGAGAGAACAACTGAGAGAACAGTTGATATGAGCTGGTTGTATCGTATATTAAATATTCGTATTGGCCAATTGTAGCGCCGGCTTTTTTAAATACCACAAAAACAAGTGCACTATCCGCTGCTTTTTTAGTATAGGTATAATATAATCGTATGCCTGTAGGCATTCCGCTCATAGCGGCACCACCGGTATTTCCGCCACTGCCGCCACCCGGGTTTCCAATAGCAGCGTATGAAGCAACTGTATCTACACCAACTTTGGTTGTTTTTAACTGCACAGCATAGTTTCCATGGTATGCATTTGTAGTTCTGGTCACATTAATAACCGGAAGCGAATTATTATTTCCGTTATTTCCATCGTTAGAGCTTTGATACCCTGTTGGGTCCTGGTAATTGTAAATTGTCCAGTTCTCAAAGCCCGGATTGGGAATTGAATTACTTTGAGCAAAAATACTTCCTGCTGCAAATAAAGCAGCTACTGCAAGTAATAGTTTTTTCATGTATTAATGTAAATTATTATTCGTTTATGCCTGATTACGAGATTCGTTCGATTTTGTTTCGCTAATATATATCAATTTTTTTTAACTATTCCAATTTTCATTGGAAATTGGTCGCATCGTTTAATATTACAGATTGTATGTATCTGTATGTTGAACATTGTCTTACACTATGAAATTGTTATTTTTGAAACCATAAAACCTTATGTAAAATGGCAGAAACAGAGAAAATAACCGTATCGACTATGGCCGAAATGGCTGCTAAAGGCGAAAGCCCCGAAGTTTTGTTCTGGGTTGGCTGTTCAGGTAGTTTCGACGACAGGGCGAAGAAAATAACCGTTGCCATTGTGCGCATTTTACACCATGCAGGTATAAAGTTTGCGGTGTTAGGCACCGAAGAATCCTGCACCGGCGATCCGGCCAAACGTGCAGGTAATGAGTTTCTCTTTCAAATGCAGGCCATTAATAACATTACCATATTGAATGGGTATAATGTAAAGAAGATAGTTACAGGTTGCCCCCATTGCTTCAATACCATAAAGAACGAATACCCTTCATTAGGTGGAAACTATGAAGTGATGCACCATACCAGTTTTATAAACGACCTTATAAAAAGCGGCAGAATAAAAATTGAAGGCGGTTCATTTAAAGGCAAAAAAATTGTTTTTCACGACCCTTGCTACTTAGGGCGTGGGAATGGAATATATGAAGCGCCAAGAGAAGTTATTGTAGAATTGGATTCTCAATTGGTAGAAATGCAACGTAACAAGCACAAGAGTTTTTGTTGTGGTGCGGGCGGTGCGCAAATGTTTAAAGAAGCGGAAAAAGGCAACAAAGAAGTGAATATTGAGCGTACCGAAGAGGCTATGAAGACCAATGCCGAGGTAATTGCAACTGGCTGCCCTTTCTGCATGACCATGATGACCGATGGTGTAAAACACTTTAACAAAGAAGCAAATATAAAAGTGCTTGATGTGGCTGAATTAATTGCTGAAACTGTTACAAAGAAATAGAACACGGATGACACAGATCGAACGGATACTCGCTGATCTTAATCCGTATAAATCTGCTCAATCCGTATAATCAATGTTCCATTAAATACCTACTACCATGGCTGAAATGAAAACCACAAAAAACAATAAAAGTGTTGACGCTTTTTTAAACACCATTAAAGATGAGCAAAAGCGCAAAGATGCTTTTACCATTTTGGAGATGATGAAAAAAGCAACTAAGAGCGAACCCAAAATGTGGGGTACTGCCATTATTGGCCTGGGTGAACATAGCTACAAACTGGCCAGCGGAAAAGAAAATGAATGGTTCCAGATAGGGTTTGCATCACGTGCTAAAGATTTTTCGCTTTACCTGATGGGAGAAAAAGCAGATAAATTCCATGCCCTGCTTGGAAAATTAGGTAAACACTCCATGGGGAAAGGTTGCCTTTACGTAAACAAAATTGCTGATGTTGATACCAAGGTGCTTCAGCAGCTTTTTGATTTACAGGTGAAGGTTTGTAAGGGGAAATAGATTTAGTAGTACTCTATTTCTCTTCTAGACATCGAATATGGGATTCCATTATCGATTTCCTGTTTTTCTGTCCAATTTTCATTCTTATCGTATTTATATATAAACTGTACTCTACCTGGGTGAAAGCCATCCAGATAGTATCTAAAAGGATCTGCAATTGAATCTTGTATTTCCTCGGTTATATTTCCCTTGTCATCGCATTTGAATCTCCAGCCGCATTTCTGATATCCATCACCAAAAACTTTACAACTAATTATATTGCCAACATCATTATACTCTACAAATATTCTATCATTTAACCCACCGCTGGAGTATCGGTCTCTTTCAACCCATCTTCCACGGCTATCATATTTAGTAGTGTCCACTGGAAACATATTTGTATCTGTATATAAACGAGCACTGAAAGTAATTTTTTCATTCCCTTCATACTTTATAATGTCTTTCCCTTTCCCACTTATGGTGTCAGGGAAAAAATCTTCCCATCTTATCACTCTTCCTAGGTTATCATATTTGTAATACTCCCTTTTGCCTACATTACCTATTGTGTCAATATCGTCAATAATTTTAATCTGTCCGGGAGAATTATAATAAAAATTCGTCCATCTTTTAAAATTCGAATACCTCTCCCTTTCTCTAACCAATTGGCGATTTGTATCAAATTCTCTACTTGTAATAGAGCCGGGAATATATTGACCTTGAGACTGATCATAAAAAAAATGTGATTCTTTATACCTTTTTATTTTGCCTTTGGGTATTACATCTCGCCAATTATATTGGGAGGCATTATTTTGGAACAGATAGCCTAAATCTTCTTGAGACACGCCATTAGCAGCTATGAATGCATAAATTAACACTATCACCAATTTTCTCATACTTCTATAATGCGCTTTCTTACTAAAAGATACAAAAATCTAATTAAATAATCGCTTTCGCAATCTCCTCCGGCTTCAATTCAGGAAATGCAGTTTTATAAATAGTAGTAGCATTCCTCTTTGCTACTCCGTGGTCGTAGCTCTTATCGTAATAGACTAAACTTATCTCGCAGGCCTTCTTCAAATCTCCATTATGTATGGCTTCAATAGCTGCCTTGGAATGCTGGAAACCTACCCGTTTCCGTATCTTTTCTATCGATTCAATCAATTCCTCTTTTGAGTATTTACCGTAAGCTTCAACTAAGTATTCTACTCTTTTCTCGAGGGGAAGATCCACATAATACACATTGGCCGCACGCATCTGATACCATAGGTCATTCGGTATTATACGCTTACCAATATTCTGGCTTTCATCTTCCAGCCATATTTTTTTCTCAAGTGGAATATTCAATAACGAAACGGCTAATTCATTCTCAAACATTTCCTGTGTTGGCGGAGGTGTTTCGCCCAAGGTGCCAAATGCAGATCCTTTATGATGTGCAAGCTCTTCAAGGTCAATTATAATTTGACCGAGCTTTTCAATCTCTTTTAAGATTAATGTCTTTCCTGAACCTGTTCTGCCTGCCAGTATTTTCAATTCGCGCGGTTGTTTAAATGTTTCAAGCACCATTCTGCGGAATGACTTATATCCATCTTTTAATGTAAATACCTTGAAGCCATACCATTCAAATAACCAGGCCATGCCGCCACTGCGCATGCCGCCTCTCCAGCAATGCACTAACAGGGTACCGGTATTCGAAACGGTTTCTGCACTCCGTAAAAATTCTGAAAATTTCGGGCTCACCAATTCCATACCTTTCAGCATAGCCGGTTTTTTGCCTTCCTGCTTATATATGGTGCCAATAATTGCGCGCTCCTCATTATTGAATATAGGAATGTTTACTGCACCCGGTATATGGCCATGTTCAAATTCAGCCGGTGTGCGTACATCAATTACCGGATGTTGTTTTGAGAGTTCTAAAAATTCCTGGACTGAAACAGATCTCATGACGGAACCTTTTCTGTTTTCTTAATAAAGTAGTAGACGGGCAGGCCCAACAGAACAATAATAATTCCAGGCCAGGTGTGGTTTCGTGTACTTACATCAATCAATAAGTCTATGCTTATAGCCACAGCAATTATTATGTACAGGGCAGGCAGCACAGGGTAGGCAAATACTTTGTACGGCCTTTCTGCATTGGGTTGTTTTTTACGTAGCACAAATATTCCACCAATAGTAAGCGCGTAAAACAGTAAGGATGCAATGGTAATATAATCAAGCAGGTCGCCATACCTGCCTGAGATGCATAACACACATGCCCATATACATTGAAAAACCAATGACTTCGCCGGAACACCTTTGCTGTTCAACTGCATAGCTTGTTTAAAGAAAAGGCCATCCTTGGCCATAGCATAGTACAACCGTGCGCTTGATAGTGCAATACCGTTAATACAGCCAAAGGTCGATATCATAATAAGTGCTGCCATAACGTATGTTGCTGAATTACCCAGCATGACCGAAACAGCTGCCGTAGCAACCCTTTCATCTTTCGCATATTGTATGCCCTGGTGTATCACATCCGTTCCGGTAGGGCTGCCGTGTAATGGCAGAATTAGTAGATAAGTAATGTTAACCAATATATAAAGTACGCCAACCGTAAGCGTTCCGAACAAAAGCGACAAAGGAATATTACGCCCCGGTTTTTTAATTTCAGCTGAAATGAATGTAACATTGTTCCATGCATCGCTTGAAAATAGTGAGCCTACCATTGATACACCCATAACAGCAATTAAAGCCATTCCAGTAAGTGGTATAACGCTGCCATCTTTAGCAACTGTAGAAGCATTCCACATATTCTGAAAGTTCTCTTTTATAAAATGCCCGTTGCATGCAAGCACCACGCCTACAATAATTAATGCAGCAAGTGCTATCAGCTTGGTAGAAGTAAATACACCCTGAATGAGTTTGCCGCCCTCTATACCCCTTGTATTTATAAATGTAATAATGCAGACTATTGAAATGGCAAGCACCTGCCCGGCTGATATTTTTATAAAACCAAGATCGAGCAAGATATTACCGAGGCCCAATGAGGGAAAGAACACAGCAGTGAACTTGGCAAAGGCAACGCCCACCGCAGCCAGAAAACCTGTTTGGTTTACCATAAAGCATGTCCAGCCATATAGAAAGCCCACTGTGGGACCATAGGCTTCTTTCAAGTACACATATTGTCCACCTGCTTTTGGCATCATGCCCGCAAGCTCTCCATAACTCAAGGCTGCCATTACCGTTACAATAGCACTTATTATCCATGCAAGTAATAAATAACCCGATGAGCCCAGTTGCTGCGACATGCCTGCGCTCACAATAAATATACCCGACCCTATCATAGAGCCGGCTACTATCATTGTAGCATCGAAAAGTGAAAGTGTTTGCTTAAGGCTGTTTGCGTTTTCCATTCAGTTTTAAAACGGCGTGAGAGGCTGAAAATACGAAATTTTAGAGGAGAATCGGTACAAAATAAATAACCCCTGCCAATGGCAAGGGTTATTTGTAGGTACTATTTAAATATTAAAGCTGCTTCACTTTCTCCTTATGCTTCTTCACTTGTATGCGAAGGGCATCGGTTGATTCAGTAACCGCTTCTTCAAACGACTTGCATTGCTTTTTGGCAAACAATTCACCTGTTTGGGTATGAATCTTTATTTCAGCAACTTTATTGCTGGTGTCCTTTGATTTTTCAAGGCGAAGGAATACTTCACCTCCCATCACACCATCATAATAGTGTCCCAGTTTATCAACTTTTTCCTGGATAAAATCGAGTAGCTTTTGGTCTGCGTCGAAGTGGATGGATTGAATTTTAACTTGCATGGTTCTAGGTTTTTATAGTTAGTAATAAGTGAATTATCCTCTTGGGTGTGCTTGCTTGTGCACACGCTTAAGCTTTTCTAATGTATTGTGGGTATACATTTGGGTGGCCGACAGGTTGGCATGGCCCAATAGTTCTTTAACCGCGTTAATGTCTGCTCCGTTATCTAATATGTGTGTTGCAAAAGTATGCCTCAGCACATGCGGGCTTTTCTTTTGCAGGGTTGTTACCTGGCCTAAATATTTTTTAATTATTCTATATACCTCTTTATCGTAAAGCCCGGTATTGTTCTCGTTCATAAAGAACAGTTTTGTATCCAGCCCCAATTTTTTCTTTTCATTCCTGTATTCCTCAATGTACTTTTTCATGAAAGGAGATATAGGTATAACTCTTTCCTTACTCCGTTTACCCAATACCTTTATAGTTAGATTATACAGATTCACATCTACATCCTTCATCGAAATGAGTTCCGCACGACGAATGCCTGTAGCGTAAAACATTTCCAGGATAAGGTGATCTCTTACGCCTTCATACCCTTGCGGAAATTCAACTGTTTTGAAAAGGGTTTCCATCTCTTTTTTATTCACAAATACAGGCAAGCGCTTAGGCGTTTTAGGGCTGATTATCTTTTGCATAGGGCTTACCGTAATAGCGCCCTCACGCAACAAAAATTTATAAAATGTTCTGAGTGTTGAAGCTTTTCGGATAACACTACGCGCTGCAATTTTTTCCTGCATCAACTCTGCCATCCACGAACGGATCATGGGGGTAGTGGCTTCTTCAATCTTTTCAATTTCGTAAGTGTGTTTCAGAAACGATGCAAATTGTTCGGCATCATTCCTATAAGAAATAAGTGTGTGTGGTGAAAACTTCTTTTCGAACCGTAAGTATTCCAAAAACCTATCCAGCATCATAATCCTTCTTGTTTCTCTTAACGAAGATAAGATTAAAAGGTTGCGTTAACAAGTTTTTTAACGAAAATTAGCACCTACTTACGATAAAGCACCATAAGCCTCTGGTCACTATAGGCATTGTCCGCTTTAAAGTAGTTTTTCAGGAGGCCATATTGCTGAAAACCTGCTTGTTCGTATATTCTGTTAGCGCTTGTATTTATTGCTACAACCCCTAATAACAATTGTTCAATTTCAGGTATTTTAAAGGCTTCTTCTATAACCGTATTTAATAGCTCAAGGCCTACACCTTTTCCGCCGTACTCTGCCCTAACATACATTTGAATTATGGTGCCAATATGCCTGGTTTTAGGCTTTTGTTCCTGAGAAAAGCCGCAAATGCCAATCAACTCTTCATCATTAAATGCGCCTGTAAAAAATTTACCATTTGTTTGCTGTTCTATATATTCCTCAAAAGCCAGTTTTGGCCTTGTCCTTTCCTCCTGAAAAGTGCTGCCAAAGTTATTGGGGTATTTTTCAAGGCACTCCAGCCTTATTTTACGGTATTCCTTTGAGTCTTTGGGAAGAAGTTTTCTGTAATGAATACTCATATTACAAAGAGGTTTTTATTTCCAGTAATTCTATCCTGTTTCCAAAAGGGTCGATAAAAGAAAAGCGGTTTTGGCCCGGTATTGGGGTCTCCTCTTTTATCGGAACATTCTTTCCTGCAAGATATTCCCTTGCTGCTTTTAGATTTTCTACTTCAAAAGCAGGGTGGCGTTTCGATCTGTTTATCTCATTTTCAGTGCCTATATGAAATTGAATATCAGCTAATTGATACCATAAACCCCCATTGGGTATCAATGCTTCCGGTTTTGGAATTTCCTTCAGGCCAATGATCTCAGTATAGAATTTTCTCGCTTCGTCTTCTTTTCCCTTAGGAATACAAATTTGAATATGATTTAAACGCTTAAAGCTTATCATAGTGGAACAAATATAGCCATTATGCCTCGTTTACTATTTTGCTAACTTTGAATACTATAAACCAGCCATATGCGTATTGCTATATACGGACGTCCTACCCCAGCCAACTTAAGCGAACCGGTTAAGAATATATTCGCCCAGCTCGATGAACTTAACCTGGAATATATTATACATGAAGGTTTTTACAATTCGCTGAAGCAAATCATATCATTTAAGAAGAAACCTGAGACCTTCAGAACTGAATTAGTAAAAGGTTCGGCAGATTATATGATAAGTATTGGCGGCGATGGAACCTTATTAGAGACCCTGCCCTTTGTTGTAGGAACCGATATACCTGTGCTTGGAATTAATACGGGCCGCTTAGGATTTCTGGCTATTGTACCTGAAGAGAATTTTTCTCCGGCACTTATCGCCTTGAAAAACAAAAAGTTCACTATTCAGAACCGCACCCTGCTTCACCTGGAAACATCGAACTCACTTTTTGGTAAGTATAACTACGCCCTTAATGAAATATGCGTTCAACGTAAGGACACTTCTACCATGCTTACCATACATGCGTACCTGAACGGCGAGTTTTTAAATTCATATTGGGCCGACGGATTGATAATTGCAACCCCTACGGGTTCTACTGCCTACTCATTAAGTTGCAGCGGACCTATATTATTGCCAGACGATTCAAGCTTTATTATTACACCTATTGCACCGCATAACCTTAATGTGCGCCCGGTTGTAATACCCGATACCTATACCATAACACTTAAAGTAGAAGGACGCAATCCTACCAATATGGTTTCGCTCGATTCGCGAATTGAAACCATTGATTCTTCGATAGAACTCACGATACGGAAAGAAGCCTTTGGGGTAAAACTGATGCAGATACCCGGCCAAAGCTTTACTGAAACCCTTCGCAAAAAACTGCACTGGGGTAAGGATTCCCGAAATGAATAGCACCTGTTTATGAAGATAGCTGATAACAAGGTGGATAAACTTGCCCTTATAATAAGTGCAGCAGTGTTTATCGCTTTTGCTATTTTTTATTACATGTTAATATTAGTTTGTAAAGTACCCACCGATATTCAGCTACACTCAAATGCCGCCTCTCACACATTCAGTGGATCAGGAACTCTTCCACCCAATATCCTTTACTTTTTAGTTATTTATGCAGGTGCCGGATTCTCAACATCAATGCATGCTTTGTTCTGTTCATCAGTAATAGTTGTAGCAATCAGCATAGCATTAAAATACCTTATTACAACACGCATATACGGACAGTTTAATAATTCCGCAGAAACTTCACGCGGAGGAATATTTTTTTCTGTGTTTACATTACTGCTGCTGCTGCTAGCTAGTAATATCCCGTACATAAATCCTTTTATACAGGGGAATGATTTTTATGCGGGTAGTTTTTCACCTAATGTATGGCATAATTCAACCACTATTTTTCTAATGCCGTTTGCGTTACTATTGTTTTGGTATTCATACCTTACTATAACCCGGAGAGATAAGGACTACATGATTCAAAGCCTTGTGCTGGTCGTTTTGAATGTTGCTATCAAACCCTCATTTTTCTTTGTATACGCTATGGTTTATCCACTGTTTCTTTTTGCGTATGAAAAATTCAGTAAGCGCTTTTTCAGGAATATTATTCCTGTTGCGGTAGGCTTGATTTGTATATTTCTGGAATATGTGGTTATATATAAAATTATGAAACGTAGTGTAATTTCCGCCGGTAAGGGAGAAGTATCAACCATTGTTTTTGCGCCATTTGTTTTATGGCGGAGCATGATCTCACTCTGGTATGCACCACTTATTTTGCTTTGTTCATACACATTTCCCTTACTATATATTCTATTTTATTTTAAAGAAATCAGAAATAAGCTTAACCTGTACGTTATAGCTTATTGTGTAATTGCTTTTCTGTTATTCATCTGCATTTCAGAAACCGGTGAAAGAGCCATGGATGGTAATTTTGCCTGGCAGGTAATAATATGCTCTTATTTACTTTTTATGGTTGTTACTTTTAGAGTATTACAAAAAATAAAAAAAATAAGGGAGCAGAACAAAACCGAAAAAATAAAAATAGCCCTGCTGTCTTTAGTGTTCCTTATACATGTGCTAGCAGGACTTATATGGCTCGGACGCATATACTACTTTAAATCATATTTATAGCCATTTTGTATTTACGTCAAATTCTTTATAGATTTGGCACTGTGCAGCAATATCACTCAAATATCACTTTAAAGAGAGCAGTACTATTATTGCTACTTGCCTTGTTATTACCTGTAATAATTATTGCTCAAACAATTTACAAGCCCGTCAAAATAATATACGGCAACATTTCACCAAAGTCAATTTGCAATAATGGCAAAAACATGTTCTTCGTGCAGAACATGATGTATCATCATTCTATTACCATGTATGATAGTTCATTCAATTTGGTTTCTACCATAAGCGATAAGGTTACTCCTTCACAGTATGGTTACAAAAAAATTAAAGGTTCATTAAACGGATCTCCGGTAGAAAGCGCAGCCACAAAAGATGGGAAATATATTTGGGCCAGCAACTATTTCATGAGTGGCGAAGGCTTTAGTAATCCCGGTTGCGATACCTGTTTCGGTAAAAATTACGATTCAAGCTTTGTGTATAAAATAAACACATATTCCCATATTATTGAGAACATAGTTAAAGTTGGTAGTGTGCCTAAATACTTGGCCATTACACCCGACCAGAAAAAACTGCTTGTAAGCAATTGGAGCAGCGGAGATGTAAGTATTATTGACCTGAGTACAGAAAAGGAAATAAAGCGGATAAATACCGGCCCCGCACCCAGAGGTATTGCCTGTGATAGCGCCAGCACTTTTGCGTATATAGCTGTAATGGGTTCTAGCAAAATTGTAAAAGTTAATTTGCTTAACTACGAAACAGAAACACTGGTTTCTGGGGTAATGAACCCTCGCCACCTGTGTATTGACAGGAATTACCTCTATGCCAGTTTAAACGGAGAGCAAGCGATCTGCCGCATCAACCTGGCCGATGGAATAATGAATAAACTAAATGTTGGTAAAGCTCCGCGCAGCATGGTATTATCTCCTTTATACCATACCTTGTTTGTTGACTGTTATAACGACAGCAAGATTGCCGTTGTTGATCTTGCTACTTTTAAGATTGCAACCACAATTAAAACAAACAGTTATCCTATTGGCATTTGTTTAAATAATAATAATAAACAAATATGGGTAACGTGTTATACCGGCAATATTGAGGTTTTTGCTGCCGAGGATTCAAAAGAAAAGCGAACAGAAAGCTTGGCAGTTGCACCAATTAAGGTCAAAAAGAAAGCAGATTCATTAGCACTTCAACCGAAGAAAAATATTGCAAGTATAGTTTCAATTGAAAAACCAGCTGAACCAAAAGAACAAGCCAAAGGCTATATAGTGTTGGGAAGCTTTAAGGTTAAAGAAAATGCAGTTGGGCTAAAGAAAACATTACTTGAAAAAGGAATTGCCATAGAATTAGTCAATACCAATAAGGGATACACATATTGTGCTTACAGGGTTAAAGAAAATAAAGAAGAATCGGAGAAAGAAATAAACAGACTAGAGGCCCTGACCGGAATAAAAGGGTGGTATAGTATTTTACAACTGTAAATAAAAAAGCCCCTGATCTCTCAAGGGCTTTTAATTTTTATTATCCTGTTATATTAAAAGGAAATATTTGCAAATGATCCGCTTGTAACCGACATGCTACCAGAGCCGGTAGCCGTAATGTTAAACGTACCGGAAACAAGTTTGTTAGTAGCATCGTAAGTAGAAATGGTTACAGAACCACTAGTGCTAGTCCAGCTCTGACCTGATTGTGATGAAATTACTGCATAAGAATCTGAGCCATTATTTGCTGCCAGGCTATATGTACCTGTACTTGAAACTTTATACAGGAATAGCTCTACTGTATAGGTGCTGGTGTTTACACCATTAATCTGAAAATAATTAGCTCCGCTTGATGCACTTCCGGTAAATGTAGTTGCGGTACCATTCATTGTTGCAGTAAATGAAGGTGTTGTGCTGGCTGGCGTTGATGGAGTGCTAGTGGTTTTTTTTGCACAAGAACCTAATGTGAATAATACAACTGCAATTGCTGTAATTCTTACTAATGTGTGTTTCATACTTGTTGATTTTAGTGGCCTTTGTTTATTATTTCTTTACTATTGATTAGATCAAATGTACGAAACCCGTTGAAATACACAAATATTTAAGGGGAAATTTACAAATGCACCTTACTTCCCGTGACAGTTCTTATATTTTTTACCGCTACCACAAGGGCAAGGATCATTACGCCCTACTCGCTTTTCGGCCTTTGCAGGTTGCTGAGGTTTAGGCGCTGGTGCCCCTCCACCTTGCTGTTGCTGGGCCTGGTCGCCCGGGCGGCTTGTTTCATATTCAACCTCTTGTGGTTCTAATACTTCTGCCTCTTGTATCTGGTCAGCGTTTTGAATAAATACTGCACTCTTCATAAGGAATGAAGAAATACTTTTATTCATCCTGACCACCATAGCCTTGAATAGCTCGAACGATTCGAATTTATATATTAATAAAGGATCTTTCTGCTCATATACGGCATTCTGTACCGATTGACGGAGTTCATCCATCTCACGAAGGTGTTCTTTCCACTCGTCATCCATTACAGCCAGTATTACCGATTTTTCCAATTCGCGTAATACTTCCTTACCACTTGTTTTATACGCCGATTTCAGGTTCACTACAACCGGTATCACCCTTATTCCGTCAGACATTGGTATCTGAATATTCTCGAAATGATTGTTTGCGTCTTCATGAACATTCTTTATGAACGGGAAAACTTCCTTAGCAATACTCTCCGTTTTTTTCTGGTAGTTAACCTGTATCTTATCGAATATTTTATGCGCTATTACATCTGTTGTAGAGCCATTAAACTCCTCCTCAGTAACCGGAGACTCCATGGCCAGTGTGCGGAACAATTCTATTTTAAACCCTTCAAAGTCCTGCATATCGCCACCATGGAATTCGTGTGCAATGCTTTCGCATACATCAATGAACATGTTGGTAATATCGAGTGATAATCTTTCACCAAACAAGGCATGGCGGCGGCGGGTATATATTACCTCACGCTGCTGGTTCATTACATCATCATAATCGATGAGGCGCTTACGAACACCGAAATTATTTTCCTCTACTTTCTTTTGAGCACGTTCAATTGATTTGGTAATGAGTCCGTGCTGAATTACTTCACCTTCTTCAATACCCATTCTATCCATCATCTTGGCAATCCGTTCCGAACCGAACAATCTCATCAGGTCATCTTCCAACGATGCAAAGAACTGTGATGAACCCGGATCGCCCTGGCGGCCAGCACGACCACGTAACTGCCTGTCAACACGGCGCGATTCATGGCGTTCTGTGCCCATAATGGCTAGTCCACCTGCATCTGCAACACCGGCACCTAATTTAATATCGGTACCCCGGCCTGCCATATTGGTTGCAATTGTTACTGTACCTGGCTTACCTGCTTCAGCCACAATTTCAGCTTCACGTTGGTGTAATTTAGCATTCAACACATTGTGCTTTATGCCGCGCAATTTCAACATACGGCTCAGTAATTCCGATACCTCAACCGATGTTGTACCCACCAATACAGGCCTTCCTGCTTTCACACATTCCTGTATCTGGTCAATAACCGCATTATATTTTTCTCTCTTGGTTTTGTACACCATATCTTCCCTGTCATCACGAATCATCGCTTTGTTAGTAGGTATAGCTACAACTTCCAGTTTATATATGCTCCACAACTCACCTGCTTCAGTTTCTGCAGTACCTGTCATACCCGCAAGCTTGTGATACATACGGAAATAATTCTGCAATGTAACGGTAGCATAGGTTTGTGTTTCTGCTTCTATCTTCACATTTTCTTTTGCTTCAATAGCCTGGTGCAAACCATCTGAATAACGGCGGCCCTCCATGATACGGCCAGTCTGCTCATCTACTATCTTTACTTCACCTTCCATCACCACATACTCAATATCTTTTTCAAATAATGTGTATGCCTTCAGCAATTGGTTAATGGTATGAACACGTTCTGTCTTTATTGAAAAATCTCTGAGCAACTCATCTTTCTTCTTTGCCTTTTCCTCATCCGACATTTCGGCTTTTTCCAGTTCAGCAATCTCTCCGCCCACATCAGGCAGAATAAAGAACTTCGGATCTTCACCTTGCGCTGTTATCAGATCAATTCCTTTATCCGCAAGTTCCACTGTATTATTCTTTTCATCTATTACAAAGAAAAGCTCTTCATCTATCTTCTGCATTTCCCTGCCCTGATCCTGCATATATAAATTCTCCGTCTTTTGAAGTAAAGCACGGTGCCCTTCTTCACTTAGGAACTTAATAAGCGCTTTATTTTTAGGCAAACCTCTGTGTGCACGTAACAGAGCCACACCGCCTTCTTTTTCCTTTTCTTTATCCTTGCTTTCAATTAATGTTTTGGCATCGTTTAAGGCCTTATTTACAAATGTACGTTGTGCATTTATCAGTTTTTCCACACGTGGTTTCATCTGGAAGAACTCATGCTTATCGCCCCTTGGTGTAGGACCCGAGATAATGAGCGGAGTACGCGCATCATCAATCAATACTGAGTCAACCTCATCTACAATGGCAAAGAAATGACCACGTTGTACCAGGTCACCCGGTGAACGGGCCATATTATCGCGCAGGTAGTCGAAACCATATTCGTTATTTGTACCGTAGGTAATGTCAGCTGCATAAGCGTTTCTGCGTTCAGGTGAGTTGGGTTCATGCCTGTCAATACAATCAACCCTTAATCCGTGAAATTCAAACAAAGGGCTCATCCATTCTGAGTCACGTTTTGCAAGGTAATCGTTCACAGTTACCAGGTGTACACCTCGTCCTGAAAGGGCATTAAGGTATACCGGGAAAATTGCAACAAGCGTTTTACCTTCACCCGTTGCCATTTCGGCAATTTTACCTGAGTGCAATACTGCACCACCAATAAGCTGAACAGGATACGGTATCATATCCCATTTCACGTCGTGGCCGCGTACACTCCATGTGCTTTTCCAGGTTGCTCTGTCGCCACTTATTTTAACGTGAGTGAATTGAGAAGCTAATTGCTTGTCTCTTTCAGTTGCTGTAACTTCCAGTGAATCCCTTTCTTTCAAACGCCTTGCTGTTTCACGCATTACTGCAAATGCTTCAGGCAATATATCGTTAAGTTCATCAGTAATGTCCTTTAATATCTCCTTTTCAAGCTTATCTATCGACGCATATATTTCTTCTTTTTCCTTAAACGGAATTTCCTCTTCGCTTTCAACGCGAGCTCTCAATTCCTGTTTCTTCCCTTCATTCTCACTGATCTTGTCCTGAATGCGTTTTTTGAATTCTGCCGTTTTGCCACGCAGTTCGTCGTCACTTATTGCCGCGTATGACTTTTCTATTTCAAGACTCTTGTCTATAACAGGCTGAATCTCTTTAACGTCACGATCGTGTTTGTTCCCGAATATTTTTGATAATGAATCTACAAAACCTTCTAACATAGTTGCTTTTTTATGTGTTTAAATCAAGAAAGCAAAAATAACGCAAATTCCGGCACGCCAGAACATTTCGTTTTTGCCCTATAACAGGGACGTTTTAATGGGTTAAAATACTTCGCCTAGGTTAAAGAAAACCCCACGTGAGCCCTGTATTCCAAAGCCATAATCTATACATAGATTGGTATCGGAATGTTTATTGAATTTTACTCGCAGACCCACTCCTTCACCCGGGTCTAATGCCGAAAACTGATTGCCGGGCCAGGAGCTAACGGATTCAACATTAGCAAAGATTACGCCTCCCAGCAGGCCATTTCGCAATATACCAAAGCGGAATTCGGCTTCATCGTAAACCATATCAGGTCCCCGGAATCTACCCTGAATGTATCCCCTCCCCGTATTCAAATACGTATCCCACCCATTACTGGGCAACTCAAAATACGGCACTTTACCGCCAAATGTAAATTCATTCCAGCTCCAGAGTGCCAATACCTTATCTTCCGATAGTTTGAAGTACTTCCGGGCTTCTAACTGAAGGCTTTGCCAGTTACTGCTACTGCCCATAACAGTTGAATTAATGCGGTATTCGGTACTAAAATAAAAGGCTTTTTTAGGGTTGTTCTGGTTTGTTCTGTTATCGTACATAAAATGCACCACAATACCAGATGAGGTTGTTGCGGTTTGGTTTTGATTATACTCCTGAAAATCAGTAACATTTGTGTAGCTTGTGATGTTGAAATGATAATCAATATCATACCCCACTCCCAAATAATAACTTGAATTGAAGTGTCTGAGGATTTCCTGGTAAGCCTTGAAGTATGAATAATTAACATAATCAGAATTGCCGTAGAAAGTATTTTCTCCCAAGCCATAGGTATAAGAAGGGTATTTGTAATAGCGCCAATCCGTTAAAAGGTCATATTTATTCTGGTTCAACCATATATTGCCTATACAAAAGGTCATTAACTGATTATGTACTGAATACTGCCCTTCAGTAGAAACAACTGAAAGATTAGTATGTTGCGGATCGCTTGTATAAAATGATGTATTTACCTGTAATGCGGCCAAAGCGCCAGCTTCAAGGGTATATCCAAGGGCCGGGGCAAATGCAAAGTATAACTTACCGGGTTTTAATTCTCCGCTATCTGCCTTTGCAGCTAACTTCAGTCTGAATAATCTGGTAAGTATATCGTATGCGTCTAACTGGGTTTGGCTATTACCTGAATATGGTGCCGGGGGAAACTTAGCAGTGTCTGATTGTGCGCAGGCAGCTATTGCAAGAAAAAGTATTATACCGACTGTTATAGTGTGTTTGAATTTCAAACGATGTTGAATTTTCTGTCCTTTAAAATACTTCGCCAACGTTAAAAAAGAAACCTCTTGAACCTTCATCACCAATACCATAATCAATACACAAGTTAGTGCCGGAATACTTATTTAACTTTAACCGTAAACCCACACCTGTTCCCGGATGAACATTCGTAAATCGATTTGACGGATAATTAGGTACCGATTCCCCATTCAGGAAAACAACACCACCAAGTAATCCATTGCGCAATATATCAAATCTATACTCACCTTCCAGGTAAACAATATCACTTCCTCTGAATCTTCCTTGTATATACCCTCTGCCAGTATTAGAATAATCGTCCCACCCTGTACTAGGAAGGTCAAAATAGGGAGGCAATCCGCCAAATGTAAATTCATTCCAGCTCCAGAAAGCCAATATATTGCTCGGGTAATTTGAAATGGTTATATATTTTCTGAACTCTACACCAATTTCCTGCCAGTTATTAGTACTACCCAAAGCAGTCATATTATCGCGATATACAAGGTTAGCGTAAAATGCATCTTTAGGGTTATTGATATTTGTCCGGCTATCGTACTTTATCCGGGCAACCCAACCCGATGAAAGAGAAGAGGTGGCGCCATCGGTATACTTTAAATACTGATGCTTATCACCAAGTTCTTCAATGTCGTAATGATAATCGAGGTTATAGCCTACACCTGCATAAACTTTGTGCCCAAGGGAATATAGTGCCTCCTGAGAAAATTTAATGTATGAATAATCCACAGAATCTGATTGCGACAATAGCCTTTTCCCACCAAGGCCATATGTTAATGAGGGATAGCGATAAAATCGGTAATCGCCAAGCAGGTTAATTTTATTATTCTTTAACCATACACTACTTATAATGGGTACAATTACCTGTTCCTTTAATGAATATAATGGATTGAGGCTTATTACGGAAAGATTGGTACTATCTAATCCGCTTGTATAAAAGGAAAAATTTGTGGCTAGAATAAACGTTACCCCATTGGAAAGTGCATATCCTACCGCAGGAAAAATAGATCTGTATAATTTGCCGGGTTTTAAATTAGCGCTATCAGAGGTAGATTTTACCTTGATCACCTTGCTTATAATATCCATTGCATCTTCCTGCTTAAAGCTCATGCTATCCCTTCGCACGGTTTTTACCGTATCCGGAAAATTCATTTTCAATGTATTCTGGGCAGAAAGATTCGCAGAAACGAAAACTATACCTATAGCACCGATCCTCTTTAACGCCTTGCCTGTTGTACTTACTGAATCTATTTTCAACTTCCCTTGGTCTTTGCCTATCATTTAGACGGCATCTATACTATAAACCTTTGTAACTAATAATATTGCTTTAGGGTTAGACTGTATAACCAGGAAAGGTTTAATAAAAAAAGGCCCCGAAGGAGCCTTTTCATAAAATCATATATAAGCACTAAATATTAAATGCTCTTGAAATAGAGAAACCAAGTTTAAAGCCCCCTTTGGTCCAGCTATCAGTAGTAATGGGAATGAAATTATTTACATCTATGAAAGAGGCATTGCTGAAATTAATTTCAAAAACGTGTCCACCTGTTTCAATTTCGTACCCAATTGAGAAAGCGTTATAATAAGCTGTAACCGGGTTATTGGTTCTGTATGGCGACATTATGTAATAATAGTCAAATACCAATGCAGCATGTTTTGAGAGGCAAATTTTTCCACCTCCCCCAACATAGGGTATATTGGTCGTATCCTTCGTATTATTATTTGTATTTGTAAGTCCCAGTACCCAATTGCGATGATTCAATCCGGCAAATACCTCTAACGAAGCTATACTTCCGAATTTTCTATCAATTATTATTTCACCGCTATACATTAATCTATCTCTTGTACCACCAAAATCATTTGGGTTGTTGGGGTCATATCCATTATAAAAAGTTGCATCCGATTCAGGCGTTAAAGCAGCGTCGCCATACAACGCAAGGGAAATAGGCATACCTACCGATTTCTGAGTAAGCGGCCTATATTTTAATTGGGCATCAAGCAGCTCTCTTGCTTTACTTCTTCCAACCCCTACCTGCAGGTTTTTAAGAATCCCGAATTCAAATGACATATAAATATCTGTTACCTCATCAAAACCATATAATGTATGAATACCACCTCCGCTTTCTTCGCCAGCATTACCAAAACGGTGCTGTATCCTGAAAACCATTGTTCCCGGCGCCACTGTTTTAGTGGTTTGGGCATTAATAATCTTAGTATCCTTCCAGGTAGAAGCCAAGGGCGGCGGCGGTGCACTTGCATTTTCCAGTGAATCGGCCATATGCATCAAATCCTGGCTTTTTACTATAACTGAACAGAAGCAAAATAAAACCGCTGCTAATAATACAATCTTAGTTTTTGTCATACCCATAAATTATCTATTTCTTAGTGCTATACGGTTTCATGGTAGCCTTAACTGTTACGTCTACATTATCAGCCACGTTCATACTAAGAAAGGATGGTAGTTTAATGTTATAGTCTGCTATTTTAACATTGAATTTAGCGTAAATGAACAATTTTCCGCCTTTTACGGTTATGGTACCGGGTACAGTTATTTGTTTCTGTACCCCATGCATATCCATTGTACCTGTAACACTTACATTATAGGTGCCATCTTCCAGGTAATCAACAGTACCTGCAATTTTCCCGTCAAATTTTGTTTTAGGAAATTTTGCAGATTCCATATAATCCTCATTAAAGTGTTCTTTCATCAGATTCTTAGGGAAATCAAAAGCTGTATTAAGCAGTTCTATTACAAACTGTCCCGTAGATGCATTCATTAAAGGTTTGCAGGTAGTATTCTTCGCATCAATATCCTCTGCACTTGTTTTAGAGAAGAAGGAGACGCTGGCTGAATCTGCAGTATAGATCTGGGCATTTACATTTGAAATAAATATGCCTGCCGCACAAACTATTGTTGCTATTATTTTTCTCACGTTTTTTATAATTAAATTATTATTGCGGGAAACCATTTAGTATCCACTGTTTTAACTTGGCCTGTTTACACGGATCATTCCAACCTGGCTGCTGAACATTAGGCATAACGTAAGGAGTACCATTATATAAACAAGTATACATTAAAGTACCCGTAGGGCCCTTTTTACTGGTAATATAACCACTAGCTTGAATTGCACTATACGAAGTTAGATCGTTTGCAACAGCGCTGCCGTATACATGGCAACCTGCAACAGCACATTGGGTATTTATAATACCGCTTACACTATCCGAACTACTGTTATACGTGGCATGTGTGGTATCGCAATTTGCTGCTAAGGGAACTGGAACCGGCAAAACAGCCACTTTATTTTCGCAGGCATTGATACAAATAATAACAATACTGAGTATAACTCCTGCAATTACTCTATTCTTCATAAGGCCTTTATTAAAATCGGTATCGAATATACGGAATTACTGTATAATAAGTTTTCCGGTCTTGGTACTTTGATCTTCGTTCACAATAGTATAGAAATATATTCCACTTGTAAGCATACCTCTGTCAAGGGTCACTTGCTTGCCTGAGAAATTTATTTGCTTAACTTCCTTTCCGGTTATGTCATAAAGTGAAATTGTAGCATTATTAACTTCATTCGCAAGTGAAAATGTTGTGCTGGTAGAAAAAGGATTAGGATATACATTGGTTGCATTATTATCAGCAACCGATGCAATACCGGTAGGAGTAATTTCCGCAATATCAATATGATTTGTATTCCACAGATCGCCCTTATCATTTGTACCGTTTCCATTAACAGCATTTATTACACCCCAGAATGATATAGCACCAGTACCTTTAGCAGGAGCAGTCCACGATATTGACTCAACATAAGTTGTTCCACTGCCTCCGCTACCTGTTGTAGCCTTAATTGTATTGCTTTGTTCCACCAACAAACATACATTGTATGTAGATACAGGCGCAACATGCGAGCCTGAAGGAGCTGTAAATGTTCCTTCATTAACCGGGGTTGTTTGGGCACTTGTGCCTTGTATGCAGGTAACCTGGTATCCAAAATCAGGTTGTGAGGTAGAACCGGTATTTGTTCCGGTTATTTTTACGGTATACTTTCCACCTCCAACATAGTAATTCGTCTTCTTTCCACCTGCTGAATCTAACTCTAATGCAACAGTAATAGCGGGTGTAGCAGCAGTGGCATGACAACCACTTCCGCTTACAGCACATCCGGCTTGGTTTCCGAGCCCTGTTTCAGCACCTGTGCAGCTGTATCCATTTGAGCCCGCTCCGGTATGGTAACCACAAACCAGCAAATAGCCTGCTATTCCAAGTACTGAAAATTTAATTACGTTTAATTTTTTCATAAATTTTTGTTTTTAATTTTTTACCAGGGTTGTATTAAATTCAATTTATGGGGTAGCTAAACTATGTGTATCTGTTATGAATTCCAAATTAAATGCCGAAAATCACTTTTTTCAACACTACATCTATTAGATGGTAGAAAATGGATTATGGTTGGGTTCTTTTGATATCTATTTATTAATTATTTGATAATCAGCCAGATACAGTTAATATAGTTCCACTTAAAGAAGTATTATATTTTTTTACACCAGATGTTGCCGGCCCATTTATCACATTACCATTCTCATCGAATAAAGACCCATGGCAAGGGCATGGGAACTGGTTTTTACTATTGAATTGGATGGTACAACCGGCATGAGGGCATACATCATACAATGCTACAAAATCTCCCTTATTATCTCTTGCAATTATAAGGCTGTTTGAATATACGTATCCACCATTTGTTTGAAGGGCGCTATATTGTGAGGAGCTTATATCGATAGTGAAATTCACATTAGGCGCCGAAGGCGTTGATGAACTTTTTTTGGAACAAGCTTCCAGAAAAGCGGAAGCTCCTGCCACGCCACATGCAAGAATAACTGATTTTTTCACAAAATCTCTGCGATCCATAATTCATATTTTTGATTACGTAATTCTCACTCTATAATATTATAGATGATATACTAGAGGAAAAAGTTGGGTACAAAAAGAATTAAAACTGGTAGGTCATTCCCATACCAATAGCTGTATATATAGAACTGTTTGAAGCTATTCCTTTTTTACTTATTAA
>Ga0206806_1045_pt2 | contig 28701 bp, 35 predicted proteins | sample Alteio_BWOrgCont_60_FD_152911 | JGI IMG/M metagenome (GOLD analysis project Ga0206806, IMG submission 152911) | Enriched cells from forest soil in Barre Woods Harvard Forest LTER site, Petersham, Massachusetts, United States -... | ecosystem: Environmental > Terrestrial > Soil > Temperate forest >... | reverse complement strand
CGGCGCTTACAACTGAAGCAACACACAACGTTTATATAGTTAAAAATAACAAGCTGGTAGGCTGGATTGATGTTGCCGATGAAATTCGCCCTGAGGCAAAACAGGTGATAAGCCTTTTGCATAGTAAAAACATAAAAACAATTTTATTAAGCGGCGACAGAAAAGAAAAATGCGAAGCCGTTGCCAAACAGCTTGGCATTGATGTAGTTATCGCAGAACAAACACCCGAACAAAAATTGCAAAAGATAGCAGAGTTAAACAGCCTTGAACCTACAGCTATGGTGGGTGACGGCATTAACGATGCACCTGCACTTGCCAAAGCAACAGTGGGCATATCATTAAGCGATGCATCGCACATTGCCATGCAAAGCGCGCAGGTAGTATTGATGAATTTTGGGCTGCAGCACCTGCCTCTGTCTCTTGGGCTTGGCAAGCATACTTATGCTACTATTAAGCAAAATCTTTTTTGGGCATTTACCTACAATGTGGTAGCTATACCAATTGCAGCACTTGGCTTTTTAAGCCCTGGCTTTGCGGCGCTGGCAATGGGTTTTAGCGACGTGGTCTTGGCCATAAATTCAGTAAGGTTAAATTGGAAGAAAGTTTTGTAAAAAAGCAGGGGTTTAAGTAAATTGCATATATAAACAAGTGAAGTATGACAGAGGCGATAATACCAACTGATGTGGTGGCTAAACCTTCTCTTTTGAGACAAATAGTTGATGAAGCAGATGCGCTGGATGACGAAGGCAAAAAAGAGATACTCAGGAAGATAAATATGCAGAAAGCATTGGCCTTGGCAAAAAAATCTGACGAATTATTAAAAGGCAAGACAAAGGATTATTTGACAGAAGATGAAATTGCTGATATAGTGAGTGAGGATAGAAGAAGCCACTACAAGGATTAGTATGGTTATTGACACAAATGTATATCTAACATACATTACATATAGTAAATTATACCGTCTAGTAAACGCTATAACCCTGTTTGATTTAAAGGTATATATAAGTGAAAATATAATTGAAGAAATTGCGCGAAACGCAAAGAAGATTGGAAAGGAAAATATCGATGATATAATTGATTCTTTAATACCTTCTATACTTGCAGTAACCATAAAAGTTGACCCTGTTCCATCTTTTTCCCTTTCGCCAGACAAAAAAGATAATTTTTTGTTTGATCTTGCGATACAATCAAACAGCAGTGTAATAGTTACGCAGGAAAAAGTGTTGCTTCAATTTTCAACCAGCCCTATACCAATAAAAGATATTAAATGGTTCAAAGAAACTTACCCGGTGCCCCTTTGAAATTTTTTTAAGCAGCATGCGCTATAAACGGATATTTGTAGTATGCCATCCCCGCTTTCCATTCTTCAGCAATACTGGCAATACGAAAGTTTCCGCCCGCAGCAGGCGGAAATTATCCAATCCGTTCTGCATGGGAAAGATACGCTTGCCATTATGCCAACGGGCGGTGGCAAATCAATATGCTACCAGGTGCCTGCCTTATTGCTTGACGGAATTTGCCTTGTAATAAGCCCGCTTATCGCACTCATGAAAGACCAAGTGGACAACCTGCAAAAGCGCGGTTTACCAGCAGCGGCAATACATAGCGGTCTTACTTACTACGAGATAAACACAATACTACAGGATACTGTAAACGGGAACTATAAATTTTTATACGTTTCGCCTGAACGGTTACAAACTGAAGTATTTACCGCCTTTGTTGCCGACATGTCAGTAAATATTATCGCCGTTGATGAAGCACATTGCATTTCACAATGGGGCTACGATTTCAGGCCATCGTACCTGCGCATAACCAGTTTACGCAACATCCTGCCAAATGTGCCCATATTGGCTGTCACCGCCTCAGCAACGGCTGCGGTGGAGGCAGATATTATCGACAAACTGAACTTTGAAAACTTCAATGTTATCCGTCAGTCATTTGAACGTGCTAACCTATCATTCAGCGTTTTTAAAACAGACAGCAAAATAAATAAGCTTGCAGAAATTTTAAACAATGTAAAGGGCAGCAGTATAGTATATTGCAGAAACCGCAAAACAACAAAACAGGTTTCTGAACTATTGGCCCTGCAAAATATTACGGCAGATTTTTATCATGCAGGGCTTACACAGGAACAACGGGTAAGCAAACAGGAAGCTTGGATAAAAAATAGTACCCGTGTTATTGTTTGCACCAACGCATTTGGCTTGGGTATTGACAAACCTGATGTAAGAACAGTTATACATTATGATGTACCCGACTGCCTGGAGAATTATTACCAGGAAGCAGGCAGGGCAGGCAGGGATGGCAAAAAAGCTTATGCGGTTTTATTATACCACAGTGAAGATGCCGCATGGTTGCAGGCACAGCCCGACGTGCGGTTTCCATCAATCTACAATATTCGTAAAGTTTACCAGGCACTGGCTGATTATTTACAAATACCGGTAGGCATAGGTGAAGGCAATTATTATGATTTTGATCTGGGAGAGTTCGCGCGGAATTTTCAGTTGGATGTTCACCTTGTAGTAAATAGTCTAAAAGTGCTTGAGCAGGAAGGCCATCTTGCTTTTAATGAAAACATTTTTTTACCCGCACAGGCAAATTTTAACGCACCAAAAATGGAGCTGAATGATTTTGAGCAGACCCACCTGGCGCTGGAACCTGTTATGAAATGCCTGTTGCGTACTTATGAAGGTATTTATGATAACCGTGTTAGTATAAACGAAAAACTTATCGCAAAACTTACCCGCAGGAATCTCGAAAAAGTAAGGGATGATCTGCAACAGCTAAAATCGCTGGGCATTATTGATTACCTGCCCCATAAAGAAACGCCGCAAATAAATTTTATCCTCAACCGCGCGCCCGCTGAGTTCTTATACATTGATAATGCAGCTTACCAGCAACGCAAAGCTGAATTTGAATTAAGGGTTGAGGCTATGCTTAAGTTTATGCACTTAACAGGGTGCAGGAGCAAATATATAGCAACCTATTTTGGTGACGCATCTGCAAAAGATTGTGGCATTTGCGATAACTGCCTTCAGCAAAAGAATAAAGGCACCAAAAAAGATGAATTTAAAGAAATTGAAGAGAGAATAATGGCTGGTATTACTCAACAAAAAATAACCATACAATTATTGCTGGCAGAGCTAACAGATTTTCCCCAAGATAAATGCTGGAAGGTTATTGAATACCTGCAAAGCGAACGCAGGATAAACATTGACAGCGTGGGTAAGATTTCCTTAGGAAACTAAGCTATACATTTTTTCGTCCTGCAAACAGGCACGCAATGCCACCTATAACGGCAACGCCCCCAGCATAAACCGGCCAGCCAATGCTGTGGTTTTCCTTTTTGTCTATTTGTATCGGGCCTGCATCTACTACCTTTTTCGTTGTAGTAAAATCAACCTGTGTAAATATCATCATCAATATACCTGCGATGATCAAAATAATGCCGAGTGCTTTCATAGGTAAGGTTTATTATTTAACGTCAGAGAATATTTTTTCTATAGTGTGCATCAGGCCAGATACCGGCCCTTCCATTTTATTAGTACGGTCGTCAATGGTATTATCGTCAAGCAGCTTGCCCATTTGTAACGATGCCGGCAGGTAGTGCAAAATATTGTCCCTCTGGCCTTTCATAAATACGGTAACGGCTCCAGGGTTGGCATCTTTCACCTCTGTATGTATAACCTGCAAGGCTGCAATAGCTATTTGCTGCATGGCCTGTTTAGCTTCAGACACCGATACTTTACTGTAAGTTGCAACGGACTGTACAGCCCGCGGCGCATTGTCACCATATAAAGTGGGTAGATAATCTGTGGAATTTCGTACTCTCATTATATCATCAACGTCTTCCACCGTCTTCGATTTTTCATAAATGGCTGCTAATATTGCGGGAATAGCGGCCTGGGCAATAGCCGAAGCCGGGCTTGTAAAAACCTCTGTTGTAAGTGGCTCCTGTGTGTTGGGGTCAATTTTTTGCAGGGGCTCGTAGCCCATTTTCTTCTGCACTTCTTCAACAATATTAATTGCCATACCATTACATTAAGAAAAATAGTACGGAAATTATCATGCCAAACGATTGACGATTGCAGATTGGCGATTTCGGGTTTAATGAAAGCGAATTATTTCTTTAAGTGTTGAAAAACAAAACCCCTTTCCAATACAATCCGCAATCGCCAATCTAAAATCTTCAATAGCTACAGTTCCTCATCTCTTTCAAGCATCAAAATAGCTCCCTGGGGTACAATAAAATATTTATCTCCTTCATATATAACCTCTGTGGCCCCATTTAATAAAAATATTGCCAGGTCGCCTTCTTTGGCTTGTAAGGGCATATACTTTATCTTTTCATCATCAGTTTTCCATGGCTCATCGTCAACAGGCATAGGTATAGCGTACCCAGGGCCGGTTTTTATAACGTAGCCTTGCTGCACTTTTTCTTTTTCCTGTACACCCGGCGGCAGGTATAACCCGCTTGCCGTTTTATCGTTTGGCTGGGTAGGTTTTATCAGCACGCGGTCGCCTATAATTACCAATTTTTTTAACTTATTATCCTGCGTTAACAACATATTTTGTTTTTAAAATGCAAAAATAGACGTAACTGTTAAACAATTTTGCCCAATAATGATGTGTTGAATGTAACATGCAATACCTTTAACAAAAATACTGTTGGCTGTATTGGCACGGTAAATGTTTGATAATAATGTTAAAAATCTAAAAAAAATCCTAATACTATGGACGTAAAAAAATACAAAGTTTTATTATGCGAGGATGATACGAACCTTGGGATGGTGTTGAAGAATTACCTTGAGCTTAACGATTACGATGTTACACTTGAAAGAGATGGCCGCCTGGGCCTGGCAGCTTTTCAGCGGGAAAAATTTGATATATGCCTGCTGGATGTAATGATGCCTAACATGGATGGATTTACACTGGCAGAAGAAATAAGGGATATTGACCCTGAAGTACCACTTTTCTTTTTGAGTGCAAAAACCATGAAGGAAGATATTATACAGGGCTATAAACTTGGCGCTGATGACTATATAACCAAGCCATTTGACAGCGAAGTATTATTGCTTAAGATAAAAGCCATACTTAAGCGTAATGAAGAATTGAACAGGGAATCAGAAAATCTTGAGTTTGATCTGGGTATGTACCACTTTAACCCAAAGTTGCGCGAGTTAGGCCATAATGGCAAAATGCAAACGCTCTCTCCTAAAGAAAATGAGTTGCTGAAAATGCTTGCTGAGCATAAAAATGATTTGCTGCCACGCGAAAGGGCATTAAAGAAAATTTGGGGCAGCGATACCTACTTTAACGGCCGCAGTATGGATGTGTACATTGCCAAGCTGCGCAAGTACCTGAAAGACGACGAGAATATTGAAATTGTGAATATACACGGCAACGGTTTCAGGCTGGTAGCGCCGTAGGATAAACTTATTAATTATTATAGGCTTCGCACTTGCGAAGCCTTTTTTGTTTCCGTCAACCCTAACTCCCAAATAAATCAGCCTGGCTGCCTCTTCTCATCGCAATATTCAAATGTTCATATGCTTTATGAGTAGCTTCTCTGCCGCGCGGTGTACGCTGCAAAAAACCTTCCTGTATTAAAAAAGGCTCGTATACCTCTTCAATGGTACCGGCTTCTTCACCAACAGCGGTTGCAATGGTTGTTAAGCCTACGGGGCCGCCTTTAAATTTCTCAATAATCGTAGTTAATATACGGTTATCCATCTCATCAAGCCCATGCTCATCTACATTTAATGCGCGCAGGGCATGTTGGGTAATGCCTATATCAATAACGCCGTCGTTAAGTACTTGTGCAAAATCCCTCACCCGGCGCAGCAGGCCGTTGGCTACACGCGGTGTGCCCCGGCTGCGGCGTGCAATCTCTCCAGCTGCCTGGGCAGAAATATTTGTTTGCAAAATACCTGCGCTTCGCTCAATTATTCCTTGCAACACTTCTGCCGTGTAATATTCCAACCGCGATTTTATGCCGAACCTTGATAACAACGGTGCTGTTAATAACCCGCTTCGTGTTGTGGCGCCTACCAGTGTAAATGGGTTAAGGTTTATCTGTATACTTCTCGCGTTAGGGCCGCTGTCAATCATAATATCAATCTTAAAATCTTCCATTGCAGCATACAGGTATTCCTCTACTACAGTACTTAAGCGGTGTATCTCGTCAATAAATAAAACATCATTTGTATTAAGGTTAGTAAGCAATCCCGCAAGGTCGCCCGGCTTCTCAATAACCGGCCCCGATGTTTCTTTTATATTTACACCAAGCTCATTGGCCACGATCCTTGACAAAGTGGTTTTGCCCAACCCCGGTGGTCCATGAAACAATATATGGTCAAGCGCTTCACCCCTTATTTTTGCTGCCTTTATAAATATTACCAGGTTTTCAATAAGCTGTTGCTGCCCCGCAAAATCTATTATTTCTGCTGGCCGTATAGTATTCTCAAATTCTTTTTCAGCCGGTGTTAACGGCAGCGCCTCGGTATGTACATTTGTATTCGCCATTATTAAACTTAAACTTTGTAAATCTACGCAAAACTATACTTAGCAAATATATGCGCATACATTTCATTCAGCATGTTGCCTTTGAATATCCCGGTTCAATATTAGACTGGGCTTTGGAAGAAAACCATACAACCACTTTTACAAAAGTTTTTGAAGCAACAGATTTCCCTCCACCAGGTGCATTCGACATGCTGGTTATTTTAGGCGGCCCTATGGGTGTGTATGAAGAAGATGTTTATCCCTGGATGGCACCCGAAAAGCAATGTATAAAGGTAGCTATTGATGCCAATAAAAAGGTGCTGGGCGTTTGCCTCGGCGCGCAATTTATAGCAAATGTTTTGGGTGAGGAAGTATACCAGCATACCGAAAAAGAAATTGGCTGGTGGCCTATCCAAAAAACTGGTGAACACCCCTTAACCAAAGGCTTGCCCGCAGAATTTATAACCTTTCACTGGCATGGAGATACATTTAAATTACCAAAAGGTGCAGTGAAGTTATTTAAATCGCCGGTGTGTGAGCAACAGGGGTTTGCCTACGGTAATAATGTTGCAGCCCTGCAATTTCACATGGAAGTAAAACAGGATCTGTTGGAAGGTATGACCGAAAATGAAGGGCAGGAATTAACTGGTACAGGTTATGTTCAAACTGCAGCTACAATTCAACATCATATCGAATTTGAAGTGCCCAAACAAAATTCGTATATGAGCCTGTTTTTAAAAAATTTCATAAATCTCTAAAATATATTTGTATATACAAATATAATCACCTTATCTTTGTTTTGTCATTTAAAAACAGGTTTGCACTTAAAGGCATGAAAACGTCAGAAAGCAGGTTTAGAAGGTGTATGTACTTTTCGTCAAACGCGCTTGCGCGTAAAATGGAAAGGCTTGCCAATGAAAGTTGGCAGAGGGTTGACTTAAGCCCAAGCCATGCCTACCTGCTTATGATTGCTATTGAAGAACCAGGGGTACAGCCGGGTACGCTCGCAGGAGAGCTACAGTTAAAACCCAGCACCATCACACGTTTGATAGAAAAGCTTGAGGAAAAAAAACTAGTAGTGCGGTTTACCGAAGGCAAAACAACAAATGTGTATGCCACGCCAAAGGGTAAAGAACTTCTTCCGCAATTAAAAGAATGTTTGAAGGATTTTTATGAGGGCTATACGCACGTACTCGGCAACGAGGAAAGCGCTAAGCTGGTCGCGAACATGAATAAGTTATCCGACGCGTTACCGGGGTAATTTTTTTTAACTTAATATTTGTATATACAAATAATTAATAAATATTTCATCATCACTTAACAAAAACACTATTATGAAATACGTAGTAACAGGTGGTGCAGGCCACATATCAAAACCGCTCACCCTGCAATTATTAAAGGCAGGCCATTTAGTAAAAGTTATCGGCCGCAGCGAAGCAAACCTCAAAGATGTTGTTGATGCAGGCGCAACGGCCGCTATCGGGTCCGTTGAAGACGTTGAGTTTTTAACCGCAACATTTACCGGTGTAAACGCAGTGTACACCATGGTGCCACCAAATTTCGGCGCAACAGACTGGAAGGGTTATATTGAGCAGGTTGGTAAAAACTATGCAGCGGCTATTAAAGCGGCGGAGGTAAAATACGTTGTAAACCTTAGCAGTATTGGTGCGCATTTATACGATGGCTGCGGCCCGGTAAGTGGTATACACCGTGCTGAGCTTGCATTAAATAGTTTAACCAATGTTAATATAAAGCACCTGCGCCCGGCATTTTTTTATCAAAACCTGCTGGCCAATGTTGGACTAATAAAACAGGCTGGCATTATGGGTGGCAATTATGGGGGCGAGGGTAAACCTTTTGTTATCGTTGATCCAACTGATATAGCTGCAGTTGCTGCCGAAGAACTGCTTGACCTGAACTTCACCGGCCATTCAATAAGGTACATTGCAAGCGATGAATTAAGCACCACAGATATTGCAAAAACTATTGGTGATGCCATTGGCAAGCCGGGCCTGCCATGGGTTGTATTTACTGACGATCAATCATTACAAGGCATGCTTGGGGCTGGCTTGCCAAAAGAAATTGCCACTAATTACGTAGAAATGGGCCAGGCTTTAAGCAGCGGTTTAATGACAGAAGACTACTGGAAACACCACCCTGAAACATTTGGCAAAGTAAAAATGGTTGACTTCGCAAAAGTATTTGCCGCAATTTACAATGGCGATGCACAACCAGCAGGGCATTAGTATTTGTTGATATGATAACCTGTTTGAAAAAATATTGCAGGACAGTCCCGCATCGTCATGCTGAACTTGTTTCAGCAACTCATATGCAATCAGCATAATTGTTAACTATAAACCAAAAACACATGAAAGCAGGTATTATTGGCTCAGGCGCTGTGGGCCAAACACTTGCCAAAGCATTTAAAAGCGAAGGCTATGATGTTATGCTTGGCACACGCAATACTTCAAAAGCTGAAGTAGTAAAATTTAATGAAGAAACAGGGATTGATATTGGCACATTTGACGAAACAGCAAAGTATGGCGATATACTGGTGCTTACCACAAAAGGTTCAGCCGCTATTGAAGCGATACAATTAGCCGGCATTGAAAACCTGGATGGCAAAATAATAATCGATACCACTAACCCAATTGCAGCCTTACCGCCAACAAGTGGCGTACTGCATTTTACCACCACGCTGGAAAGCTCAATGATGGAACAACTGCAGCAGGCTGCACCCAATGCAAAATTTGTAAAAGCATTCAACACGGTAGGTAATACACTTATGTATAAACCCCAATTACCCGGCGGAACACCAAGTATGTTTATTTGCGGAAATGATGATACTGCAAAACAAACAGTAACAAAAATATTGGATGCATTTGGCTGGGAAACAGAAGATATGGGTACGGCTGAAGCTGCCCGTGCCGTTGAGCCTTTATGTATTCTTTGGTGCATTCCGGGCTTTTTAAAAAACGACTGGGTGCACGCTTTTAAAGTATTAAGGCCGTAGCTAATTTATTGTTTTTCTAAAGGGCACTTTTAGGGTGCCCTTTTTTATTTGCCATACCTGAATATGCAGCGTTTATTTTTTGCAAAATTCTTAAATAATTATTATTTTGGGTCTTGTAGCAAACCGTTATCTCTATGACTGCAAAACAACCGGATGCTGTTGGCAAGCCCGGAAAAGCCAAAGTAAGAAACGACCCACGCACGCTGCACCTGGCAAGCTTTTTAGAGCCTGGTAAGCTTCCCCGCATACCTGCAAAGCATGATTTAATTAAGAAAATGCGGCATCCGTTAAGGATGATGCTGAATTTTAACCTGCATAATTGTACCTGTGCAGCAGCTGCACACATGGCGTCTTGCTGGACATCACATACAGGTGTTGAGAAAAGCATTTCTGACAAAGCAATCCTTCGTGCTTATTGCAAAATAAGCGGCTATAATCCTGTCACTCACAAAAACGATATTGGCGCTTGCGCTCTGGATGTGCTTAACTATTGGCGCAAAACGGGCATTGGCAGGGACAAAATACTTGCGTTTGCATCAGTAAACCACCGAAAACGTGAATTGGTAAAACAAGCTGTTTACCTTTTTGGAGGCGTATATGCTGGCCTGCAATTGCCCAAAAGCATTATAGGGCAAAAAGAATGGGAAATTCCAGAGGAAGGGCTTAAAGGAAAGGGTAGGCGGGGCTCATTTGGTGGCCATGCCGTTAGTGTTTTGTCATATAATCAACAAGGCCTTACATGTATAAGCTGGGGCATTGCCAAAAAAATGTCGTGGGCCTTTTGGGAAGCATATGCTGATGAAGCTTATGCGCTTATTTCAAAAGATTTCTTTAAGGGCAAGCGCACACCAAATGGGTTTAATTTAAAAACTATGGAAGCAGATCTAAGCAAAATTACCCGGCAAAAAGTTACGTTTGCAAAACAGCTTGCAAAGTTGCAGGATGCATAACAGATTGAAAACTGCATATACCATGCGATTAATTTTTAACCAATAAAACCGTAATTTATGGGACACGCAAAAAGCGGCGCCACAGGCAAAGAAGCAATTGCTAAAAAAGCCGCCGCACCAAAAAAAGCAGCATCACCAAAGAAAAAAGCAAAGAAGGCAGCGGCTAAAAAGAATTTAGGCGGCCGCGGCTCTACAAGATAAATTACTCACGTTAAAACACAACAATATGCCAGGTTTAAATAAAGGCGCGGCCGGCAGAGATACCGCACCAAAGAAAAAAGCAGTACCAAAAAAACAAATCAAAAAAGCAGCGAAAAAAGCTGCACCTAAGAAAAAGCCGTTAGGCAACGGATCAAATAGGTTGTAACACAAAACAAGCGTACGTTTCAAATAATGTACCGCCCCAGTTGCACCACCTTTATGCCGGGGATGAGCCTGTGTTCACAAACTGATTAACAAGATAAATTATTCACACTAAATACTAACTATTATGCCATGGGCAAAGAAGGGGGACGCCGGTGATGAGGCTGCTCCAAAAAAGCAGCACCGAAAAAGCAGGTTAAAAAAACAGTTAAAAAGGCAGCACCAAAGCAAAAGCTTTTAGGAAACGGTGGCAACCGTATGTAACTACTGTTACACAAAGCAATAAATTATACCAGCGCTGCCACATTGGCAAACGCTTTGGCTTTAATAATATGGCAAAAAATTATTAACTTTAATACATATCACTATGCCAGGAATGCGACGCAATGCCAGCGGTAAGGATGCGGAACTAAAAAAAGCAGCGCCGAAAAAACAAGCAAAGAAAGCAGCAAAAAAGGCAGCATCAAAAAAGAAGCTTTTAGGCAATGGAAGCAATCGAAAATAAGGAGTCAAAAATATTAGCCCTTATACACCGGCGACTTTACATCGTGGTAAAATAAAAACATCCAGTGCTGCTGTTGCCCTTCCTGCCACCATTGCTGGCGCAACTGCATGCACTTTTTGCCGTCGTAATCGTACTTGGCTACAAATTTATTTTTCATTTGCTGCAATTGGGGTGCGTCATCGCCGCCAAAAAAAATCGTTTCGCCATCTTCCTCAATCCAGTACACCTGGTGGTAAGGGCTGTGTGCGCCTGTAACATGGTAACGTATGTAGTTATCAATCGTTCCGTCACCATCTAATAAAACAACATTGCTGCTGCTTTCCAATACTGAAATTTCCTCTGTCATATATGATGGAAACCCTGTATCCATTGCATACTGCAATTCTTTTTGCTGCACGTAGTATACGGCGTTGGGGAACGATATATGGAAATTGCCAAGCCTGTCTTTTATGCTAACCCCACCTGCATGGTCTTTGTGCAGGTGGCTCATCAGCACTTTTGTTATGTGTTCCGGCTGTATGCCATTGGCCTTTAGGTTGGCAAACAATTGCAGTTCGCCATTGGTTGAAAACCCAAGGCCGGTATCAAGCAGCAAAACATCTCTTTTGGTTATAACAACAAATGGCAGCACTTCCACCAATAAGCTTCCAACCGCACGCTTTTGCAGATCGTCTTCTTGTATGTTAAACGGGACGAATATCTTGCTTTTATCTATTGTAAAAACGCCTTCTGATAATGGTATTACCTGCATAGTTTGCCCCCTCCGCCCCCTAAAGGGGGAACTTATAAACAACGTAAATTTATTTTTCTCGCGCTCATTACAAAGATACATGCATTCTATATTTTACTTACCAGTCAACAAGGCTAAAAGAGCATTTACAAAAAAAATTTGGATGTAGTTAATATTTAATCGTAATATTGCGATTGAATTATGGGAGCAACAAAAACAGAACTATTTACAAGGCAACAAAATGAGCTGGCTGCGATGGCAAAAGCAATAGCCCACCCGGCACGTATTGCAATATTGCAACACCTGGTTAAAAAGAATGCATGTGTATGTGGTGATATTGTTGATGAGTTGGGCCTTGCGCAGGCAACAACCTCGCAACATTTAAAGGAGCTAAAAAACGCTGGTATAATTCAGGGCAATATTGAAGGTGTAAATGTTTGTTATTGTATCGATCCAAAGGTGTGGAAGAAGTACTCAGCGCTTTTTAACTCGTTTTTCCAGGAGGTTGATCTAAAGGGTAATTGCTGTTAAATTTTTTTAACCAGATTAATCGTAATATTACAATTGAATATCATGACAACGATAAAAGAAACCGTAAAACAAAAGTATTCCGAAATTGCCCTGCAAAGCAGGGAAACCAACCAGGCGTCATGCTGCGGCTCGGGTTGTTGCAGTACCGATGTATACAACATTATGACCGACGATTATAATGATGTAAAAGGTTATAATTCCGATGCAGACCTTGGCCTTGGTTGCGGATTGCCTGTGCAATATGCCCATATACAAAAAGGCGATGTTGTTATTGACCTTGGCAGCGGCGCAGGCAATGATTGCTTTGTGGCAAGGGCTGAAACTGGTGATGCGGGCAAGGTTATTGGCATTGATTTTACACCGGTAATGATTGTAAAAGCCCGCCAAAATGCAGAAAAATTGGGATATAATAATATTGAGTTCAGGCTGGGTGATGTGGAAGATATGCCGGTAACAAGTAACTACGCCAATGTTATAGTAAGTAACTGCGTGCTAAACCTGGTACCCAATAAGCACAGGGTGTTTAGCGAAATATTCAGGGTATTGAAACCCGGTGGTCATTTTTCCATTTCTGATATTGTATTAACTGGCAACCTGCCACCAAAATGGAAAGAAGTTGCGGAATTGTATGCAGGCTGTGTTACCGGTGCAATACTAAAAGATGAGTATCTTGGTATTATTAATGAAGCAGGTTTTACGAATATGACCCTGCAAAAAGAAAAAGACATTTTACTACCGGATGATGTATTGGCCAATTATTTAAGCGCTGATGAAATTGCAGCTTATAAAAATGATACAGGCCGCATTAAAAGCATAACGGTGTATGCTGAAAAACCAGCAAAAGACGACAGGAATTGTTGTGAACCGGGAAGTAAATGTTGCTAAGCTTATAAAACCAATAACTAATATCATGCAAGAGAGTTTTGAAATATTGCCTGCAGATAGAATTGAAAGGGTACAGGTAACAAGGTTGTTGATGGAAGAAAAATTGGCAGTTGAAGATCTCCCTTCGTCGCTAAGCAACTTTGTTGTTAGCGGGGACAATGGCGAAATTACTGGCATAGCAGGCTTTGAGGTATATAGCCCTTATGGGTTACTGCGTTCTGTTGCGGTAAAACCATCGCACAGGAACAAAAATATTGCAGGTGCCCTGGTACATAGCATTGAGGCAGCAGCCAAAGCAAAGGGATTAACTGAAATGTACCTGCTTACCGAAACGGCATCGGGCTATTTTGCAAAAAAAGGCTATGGCGCTGTAAGCAGGGAAGAAGTGCCTGAAGCAATAAAGCAGTCATCAGAGTTTAGCCATGTTTGCCCCGTTAGCGCTGTAGTAATGAAAAAAGCACTTTTATAACCCGCATGAAAAAGTTAACCGCCGAATTTATTGGCACGTTTGCATTGGTGTTTTGCGGCACGGGAGCAATTATTATAAATGAGCAGAGCAATGGCGCAGTTACACATGTTGGTATTGCCATAACCTTTGGTTTTATTGTTATGAGCATGATATACGCCCTGGGCAATATTTCTGGCGCGCATATAAATCCTGCGGTAAGTATAGCTTTTACTGTTGCGGGCAGGTTTCCGTTAAAAAGCCTCCTTCCTTATATTATTAGCCAGTTGGCAGGTGCCATTGCAGCAAGCGCTATATTGAAACTGCTTTTTCCTGTGAATGAATTTTTGGGCACTACCGTACCAGCGGGCAGTGCAATGCAGTCGTTCGTCCTTGAGGGTATACTTACCTTTTTTCTGATGCTTGTTATCATCAACGTTGCTACGGGTAGTAAGGAGCAGGGCATGTTTGCAGGGCTTGCCATTGGCTCCGTGGTATTGCTTGAAGCAATGTTTGCAGGGCCAGTTTGTGGTGCTTCAATGAACCCCGCCCGCTCGTTGGGCCCAGCCATCGTTTCAGGGCATTTGGAAAATATATGGATTTACCTGGCAGCGCCGGTTATTGGTGCAACATGTGCCGTACCGGTTTGGAAATACTTGGCCGCCAAGCCGTCAATTTCCTGAATAAAATTATTAACATTAAAATCCCCTTTAGGGGATAGGGGCATGAAAATACTTTTTGTTTGTATTGAAAACAGCAACCGTAGCCAGATGAGCGAGGCATTTGCAAAAATATATGGGGGCGATAAAGTTGAGGCGTTTAGTTCGGGCTCAAAGCCATCAGGCGTTATTAATCCCAAAGCCATTGCTGCGATGAAGGAATTGGGTTACGATCTAACAACACATCATTCCAAATCGTTAGACGAGGTAAAGGCGTACGCCCCTTTTGATTATGTTGTAACCATGGGCTGCGGCGATGCCTGCCCATGGATGCCCGCCAAACATTTTATTGACTGGCAAATACCTGACCCCAAGCACATGGAGCCCGTAGAATTTAATAAAGTGCGGGATATGATCGGCGGGAAAGTAAAAGACCTTGTTTCGTGACTCGTAAAAGTGAATTGGTAAGCCTTTATAGATTACAATTCCCATCGTGAATATGAGATTCAACGTACGGTACTTGAACGTCCGATTCACGTCTCTAATTTCCAACGGATCTTATTTTTATCACCGGCCCACCAGATGTTTTCAAACCCGATTTATTAAGGCTGTAGGTAAATGTTAGCATAAAATACCTGCGCAGTACATTATAACGTTCGTCAATAATATACCCAAGGTTGCTGGTGCGGGTTATGCCCGTGTTTTTATCAAGCATGTCAGCCACGCTAAGCTTCAACTCGCCACGGCTATTATGCAAAAAATATTTTGATACTGATGTATTCCAAAGCGGTATGTTGGTATTATAGCCGCCTGTTCTGCCTGTGTTAAGTATATAATTAAACTCATTATGCAGGCTTAACCCCCACGGCAAATAGTTAGTCATGTTAATACCGTAATTCTGCCGCATATAATGCGTATTTAATGCCGACTGCAGTGAATATTTTGCGGTGTTTAATGTAAGGTTGGCTGTAAGGTCTATATCAATCTTGTTGTCCCTGCTGTAACTAACAGTAACATTCGGCCCCCATGTTGACGAAGCAATAGTATTTTTTGCGCCATTTACAAATGCTACATTATTGCCTGTGCTAAAACTGCTTCCAACTTCAAGTTGCGTATGCAATCCCCTCAAAGGAAACCCATATTCAACATTGGTGAAAATATTATTTACGCCGTTTGCATTTATCGGTTTGCTTATCCGGGTGCCGAATGATGTTACAGAATCGCTTTGTGCAATGGCATTGGCCGTTGCAGTATAATTAAACATTATAAACAAATTAGTACGCCTTGTAAGGTTTGCGGCAATATAGTTTGCAACAATGCTTTGCGCGTAAGCTCTTTTTAAAGCCGGGTTACCTGTTGACACATTCAGCGGGTCACTCACATCAGCAACCGGTTGCAGTTGTGCTACAGATGGTTGTATGGTTGAGGTATTATATTCAAATCTAAAACTTTTGGTTTGCGTAAACTGGTATTGAAACAGTGCGTTGGGCAGCACATCAGTAAACGATTGTTGTATGGTTTGCAGGTTGGTATTGTTTATCGCCTTAAGGGTGGCAGCCTGCAGCGACGCGCCAACTGTAAGATTAATTTTCTTTTTGTTTGTTCTGAAATTAACACCGCCGCCCGAATAGGTATAATTACTCCTGAAATTATTACTCAACACAGAATCATACTTATCGTGTTTACCTGATGTGTTGTTGTAGTTATATGTTTGTTTAATACTCTTGCCGCTGTTAACATTATAAAAGGCATTAAGCGCCAGCAGCGATCTTCGGCTCAACGGCTCAGTATAAGTAACATTACCGCCAAAGCTGCGTGTAATGGCATCGCGGCTGGTAAGCTGGTTTATATTTGAATCTATAACGCTGCCATTATTGTAAAACGTATTGTTGCTAACCTGGCTGCCATTAAGCTTGCTGTGGTTATAGGCAACATTAAAATCTCCCGAGATGGTCCTGCCTTTTTTATGCAGCCGTTTGCGCAGTAACAGATCGGTGGCAACATTAAATGCGTCTGCCCTGCTGGTATTATTGCTAAACCCATTATTCAGCAACGCTTTGCCCGGTGTTTCACTGTTGTAGCTGCCCTGCTGGTTTTTTTCAGAATGCTGCCATGTAACGGAAGGCATTAGTTTAAAAGAGAAAGAACTGTCAACCTTTTGGTCAAGCACAAGATTAAAGCGGTGCTGGGTGGCATTGTTAATAGTATGGCTGCTGTCAACACGGTTATAAATATTGCCCGGCAGCAGGTTTTGCATATTATCCTGCTTGTCGGTTATAAGGTGAATATTGCTGGCGGTATAATTGGTACTCAAATCGGTTTTGTCTTTGTTCCAGGTGTTATTATAGTTTGCACCTGCCGCAACAGTGGTAGCCACGCCCTGCTGGTTTTGTCCCAGCCCTGTTATTGGCAGGCCATTGCCTTCATTGCCATCGTTATTGGCAATAATGCGTACGCCGCCGCCACCGTTGCGCATGCCCCGGCTTAGCTGCCCTGTAAAGTTCAATACATCCATTAATGAAAAGCCCTGCCTGTTGGTATTGTTACCCATGCCCAGGAACGACATCTGTTCATTACCGTTAAACTTATTAATATTCGCCTGCGCATCATACCGCTGGTTTGTTCCTGCGCCTGCATTCATCTTCCCAAAAACAGCGTTATTATGGTCTTTCTTTAGCTTAAGGTTTATTGTTTTTTCACTATTGCCATCATCCACTCCGGTAAACGCTGCCTGGTCGCTCTTCCTGTCAAACACCTGTACCTTATCAACCGCATCCGCGCTCAGGTTTTTGGTAGCCATTTTTACATCGCCCGTAAAAAATTCCTTGCCATTTACCAGTACCCGCTTTACTACCTGCCCGTTCACCTTAACGGTACCATCATTATCAACAGTAACACCCGGCATTTTTTTCAACATGTCTTCAACAACAGCATTTGGCTGGGTTTTAAAGTTTTCGGTGTTAAACTCAATGGTATCGTTGTTTATCTCAACAGGTGGCCGTTTGGCCATAACATTTACGTCCTGTAGCCTGGCAATATTGGTCATATTAATGTTGCCTGCATCCAGTACCATATCAGGCTGTAATGTTGGTAGCGGGTGCCACACAGGTGCATAACCTACGTATGATGTTGATATAAGGTATTTACCCCTTTCAATATTGTTGAGTTTAAAGCTGCCGGTTGAATCAGCCCTTGCAAATGTTACCAGCGTTGAATCCTGTGCCTTTACCAGCGACACTGTTGCATAAGCCAGGCCCTTGTTTTCTGTTGAATCAAACACCCGCCCTTTAATGGCCGTTTTTTGTGCAAATGCAGCAATGCCGGTAAAAATTATAATAAAAAGCAGTAAAGTTTTTTGCATGCTAACATATTTTGCCAAATGTATACTTAGCACTATGCAAACACGGTTAATGAATATGGGTGAAAGGTTAATGAAGGTTAATATGTTAACAGGAAACTGCCAGCAGGCAACAAGATCTACGAAATACGAATGAAGAATACGAATATACGAATGAGCGATGCGGTTATATTTTATCCAGCTTAGTTTTATCCGTTATATTTAAAAACTACGCTTAAAGGTGTACGACGCCCACATTCGTATATTCGTACGCAATTCGTATTTCGTAGATTTACCTCCGCAACAAGATGAGTATGATACGACAGTGGCTTAACATAAGAACATTGTTTTTTTTGGTGGCAATTTGCATTGTTACAGGTACCATTTTTTACAGCAACTACCTGGCAAAAAAAATTGATGTGGATGAACGCCACAAAGTTGAAATTTGGGCCGAAGCACAACGCTACATGGCCAACGCAACCGACCAGGGGCTGGTACTGGCATCAAACATTTCGGTGGGCAATAAAGACATACCTATTATTGAAACAAACGAAAACGATGTTATCAATCCCAATAACTGTATAAACCTTGACAGCTTTAAAATAAGAACAGACCCCGCCTACCTGCCGCGCATGCTAAAACTTTTTAAAGGTACGCATAAGCCCATTGTTTATGTGGTAACTGAAAAACCCTACACCGCAAACAAATACTACTACGGCGAAAGTGTTTTGCAGCAGCAGGTGCGGTACTACCCCATGGTGCAGCTTGTTATTGTTGGCCTGTTTATCATCGTAACCATTATAGCCCAGCGCACCAGTTTTAGAAGCACGCAAAACCAGGTATGGGCGGGCATGGCAAAGGAAACTGCACACCAGCTTGGTACACCGGTTACCAGCCTTAAAGGCTGGGTTGAAGTATTAAAGGATATACCGGGTAATGATAAAATTATAAACGATATTGAAAAAGATGTTAACCGGCTTGAATTGATCACCGACCGTTTTGGTAAAATAGGCAGCCAGCCACACCTGGAAGAAAGAAACCTTGTTGAGCAGGTACAAAGCATGATGGCATATATGCGTAAACGCGCGGGTGGCAAAGTGGATTTCAAATTAGATGTTAAAGGTGGCCAGCCGGTTATTGCCATGATATCACCCCCGCTGTTTGATTGGGTAATAGAAAACCTGTTGAAAAATGCACTTGATGCCATGGAAGGCAAAGGCACGATAACGGTTGCCATAGTAAATGAGGTGGACCAAATTATAATTGATGTGACTGACACGGGTAAGGGCATATCATCTGCAAATATAAATAAGGTTTTCAGGCCGGGTTTTACAACCAAAAAGCGGGGCTGGGGCCTGGGGTTAACGCTTACAAAACGCATTGTTGAACAATACCATAAAGGCAAAATATTTGTAAAATGGAGCGAGCCTGGGCAGGGTACCACATTCAGGATTGAATTGAAAAGGAGTCTCAGCTGATTGATAAAAACGACTCCGGTTTTTTTACTTTTTACTAATCAACCAATCCCCTAAATTTGCCTTCCTGTTTTGCGGAGGTGGCGAAACTGGTAGACGCACTACTTTGAGGTGGTAGCGCCTGTAACGGGCGTGAGAGTTCGAATCTCTTCTTCCGCACACACAAAATGCCTTCCGGACTTCATCCGGAGGGCATTTTGCTTTTGACGCATCAGTTCTACTTTGCATCTGCAGCAGCCTGTATCGTTGCTATGTCCAGCTTTATCATTTTCATCATGGCTTGCATAACGCGGCCGGCTTTTGCAGTATCTGCATCGCTAAGCAGTTCAGGCAACATAACAGGGGTTACCTGCCAAAAAAGGCCAAACCTGTCTTTTAGCCAGCCGCAGGCAATCTCGTTGCCGCCACCCTGCCGCAGGCTGTCCCAATAATAATCAACCTCTTCCTGTGTGTTGCAATTGATCGTTAGAGATATTGCATCGGTCAGGGGATGGCCGGGACCACCGTTCATTAAAATAATTTCCTGCCCTTCAAGCTCAATAGATGCTACAAGCAATGTGCCTTCAGGCCCGGGTGAACCTGGCATGTTGCGTGCTACCCTTATAATTTTTGAGTCCTTGAAAACCGAAAGATAGAAATTCATGGCTTCTTCGGCATTGTTATCGAACCAAAGGAAAGGACTGATCTTTTGCATAATATAACTTTTTATAGGTGGCTATTTTACAGCAAACTGCATTCCGGAGTTTTATTTCCGGTGCTTTCTTTATATTTTACAAAATTCTTTTAACGCTGCTGACATAGGGCTGTCAGTACGCCGTGTTTTCTTTGTTATGTAATCAATTCACAACAAAAAAACAAAAAAATGGAAAACATTGCAGTTGCTGAAAAAGCAAACGATACAATTGAGCAGGTTATAACCCCTGAAGAACTTTTAAACCATTGGCAGGGGCACCGCCGCCTAACCCGCCGTGTAATTGAAGCCTTTCCAGAGGATAAATTATTTAATTATTCTATCGGGGGTATGCGTCCTTTTTCCGCTATGGCACAGGAGTTAACCAGTATGGCCGTTGCGGGTGTACGCGGTGTTGTTACTGATAAATGGGCACCGGTTTCCGAGCTTGGGCACCATTCAGGAAAGGATACCGCCAATACAAAGGCCGGAATATTACAGCAATGGGATAAGGCAACGGCCGAAATTGATGAATGGTGGCCTAAAATACCGGCAGGGCGTTTCCAGGAAAAAATGCTTGCTTTCGGGCAATGGGAAATGGAAACTTACGCTATAATACTATACTGGATAGATAACGAAATTCACCACCGGGCACAGGGTTATGTGTATTTAAGAAGCCTTGGTATTGAACCGCCCTACTTTTGGGAAAGGTGATTGAAAATTGCAGTTACCTGCAGTATTGTAAATTTTACCGGCGCGTTGCAAAACGGCCGGTTTTTTATTTCAACTGGCTACCCGGTGAAATTCAGGCTTCGTGCTGTGTTCCCGCTTCCGGCCTTTGGGACTATTACCAAATCTACCGGCCACACGGTATGCGCCATACCGCGGGTTATTACTATTTTGCCTGTAAATAGTTTCATGATAAAGCGCCTCCCGTCAGTTGATATTGGTTTGTTGGCCACATTTGCCATGAATGTGTATCTTATCTGGTCTTATTTAAAAACGCCGGCATTTATTGATACTATTATTCTGCTGTTTTATGTACAAAGCGTTTTAATAGGCGTGTTTAATGTGCTTGATATTTTTACACTAACCAAAACCACTGGCGATTCACCTATCAAATCGTCCAAAGGTTGTACGGGACTGTTTTTTATGGTGCACTACGGTGCGTTTCATCTTGTATATCTTTTCTTTTTACCAACTATCATCAACATAAAAAATATTGACTGGCATTTTGCGCTGCTAACCTTTTATATATTGCTTTCTACTTGCATTATCAATTTCATACAGGATAAATGGCGTAACCGCACCGAAGCTGTAAATGTAGGCGCCATGTTCTTTATGCCATATGCGCGTGTTATTCCAATGCATTTAACCATACTTGCGCCAAAGTTTCTCAATATCTCTGCACCGGTAGTTTTTTTAATATTAAAAACATTGGCAGATATAATTACTTACACCGTTTATAAGCGTGCGGTGTTTAAACCTGTTCCGCCCGCCAAACACGCCTAATATTTTTAGCAATTTCATTGCGGCAAGCAGCAACTAATCCACTAATATTGTAAAAAATTTAGGTATGGCAGGGTTGATAATTTGTCCCAAATGCAGTAACCAGTTTGAACCAACCGACGCCTTCAGGGAAGAAGTGCAGGTGCAGCTAAGGGAAGAAGCAAAAAAATGGCAGTCGCGCAAAGAAGAAGAATACCGGCAGAAAGAGGCTGCATTACAACTGCAGATACAGCAAAAAGATGTTGAGCTGAATAAACGCCTTGCAGAAGAAAAAATAAAACTGCAGGGTGAAATGCGGGATTCACTGAGCAAAAGTATCGGTGCCGATTTTGAGAACAGGATGAAACTATTGCAGCAAAGCGTTACAGATAATGAAGAAAAGTTGAAAGAAGCGCGGAGGAAAGAACTGGAGTTTATGCAGCAGGCGCAGGCATTTAAAATAAAAGAGCAGGAACTAGAACTTTCTATTCAGCGTACGTTGATGGATGAGAGAGAGAAACTGAAAGAACAGATATTTAAGGAACAGAGCGATCGCTTACACTTGAAAGAAACCGAGTACCAGTTACAGATAAAAGAATGGCAGAAACGTTACGACGACCAGGTAAAGATGGTAGATGAAATGAAACGCAAGCAGGAGCAGGGCAGCATGCAGTTGCAGGGTGAGGTGCAGGAACTATTACTTGAAGAAATATTACGCAGCACATTTCCATTTGACCTGATAGACCCCGTGCCCAAAGGTGTTCGCGGGGCTGACTCAATACAAACAATACGCAACCAGTTTGGTAATGAGTGCGGAAAGATCATTTATGAAAGCAAGCGCACCAAAGATTTTACCCTTGACTGGATTGAAAAGCTTAAACATGACATGCGCAGCCTGGGTGCGGATGTTGCAGTAATAGTAACACAGGCCCTGCCGAAAGATATGGAACGTTTTGGTGAAAAAGAAGGTGTTTATATATGCACTTTTACTGAAGTAAGAAGTGTGGCCTTATTGTTACGTAACGCCATTTTAAAAATGGCCGATATGAGAAAAAGCCAGGAAAACAAAGGCGAAAAAATGGTGATGCTGTACGACTACCTTACGGGCAACGAATTTTCTGAGCAGTGGAAAGCCATACGTGAAGGTTTTATGGCCATGAAAATGGGTATACAGCGCGAACGTGATGCTATGGAAAAACTTTGGAAGGTGCGCGAAAAGCAACTGGAGAAAGTATTGCTAAACGCAACCCATATACGCGGCAGTATTGAAGGCATTGCAGGTGCCGATGCAGTTAATTTAAATTTAATGGACGACAATATCGGCCTATTGGAGTAATGTATAATTAAACCAGCGCTTATTTTTTCACCCTTATGCCTGATACTATTTATTATAATCCTAATGGTAATAACAGCGTTTTCGACTCCCTGCCGGCCGATGTTAAACAGCTTGTGCACCAGGTGCAGGCAGATGATAGCTCAACACAAAATAACGACAGCCCCGCAGGTTTTTTGATGGTTTTGTTGGGTATATACTTGTTTGCTTATCTCTTAATAAAATTATCCAAATTCATCGATGGCGACAGGGAAGAAGCATTCTCCATTTTTAAACAAAATGGAAACAGCAGAACGCCTGTACCGGATGATGTACCGGCTGTTGAAACTGTACCAGCCGGGGAGCCGGAGGATAAAGACTATTATATTTATGATGGCAACAACCTCGGCCTATCAGAAACAGAAATAACAAACATACTTGTTAAATACTACCCGTTTTATAACACTCTTTGGCCTACCGTGCAATACCGCTTTCAGCAAAGGCTTTTAAATTTTATAAAAAGCAAACGGTTTATTATTTATTCAAAACAGCCGTATAAAGAAATGCCGGTACTTACCAGTGCTGCAGCCATACACCTTACGCTTGGCATGGATGAATTTATGCTGCCATGGTTTAAAAATATCAGTGTTCACCCTGAAGCGTATTTTGCCGAAGATAGTTTACGTGTGCTGGCTGGGAATGTGGAAGGGGAAACCGTAACCATTGCATGGGACCAGTTATTAAAAGGCATTAACAACCAAACAGATGGCAGCAATGTTGGCCTGCACGAAATGGCGCATGCCTTGTATTACCAGCAGGCCATTGCTGATAATAATAAAGAAGTAAATTTTTCATCGTATTTTGAAAAGGTGATGCACGAAGGAGAGGAGGTTTATAAACTTAAGGACGATCAAAAAATATTATACAGCGATTATGCTTACCGCAACCTGCAGGAGTTTTGGGCGGAGAGCGTGGAAATATTTTTTGAAAAGCCGGAGGCCATGAAGATGTGCTACCCTCAAATTTATGAAACTATAAAAGAACTGCTGAAGCAGGACCCTGTTAATAAAGGGAACCCGTTGTGCTGAGATGAGCTGGTGCAAAATTATGATAAAACAAAAACAAACGGATAGCGCCGTTGTTGTTACTTTCACACTTGCATGTACTCAGGCACCAACATAGAAAATAACAGGCCTTCAAAAAAGAAGCCTATTTACCCTGTAAACGTAAACCTGCGCAGGTACCTTACAAAGTATGGCCGCGAGGTAAAACTGCCTGTATCGTATGCAGACCTTTTCCATTTCAGGTACACTTTACCTTTAAAAGATAAAAGCGGCAATATAACTGCCTGGCAGCAGGCAAGCTACGATATGCACGAGTGGGAATACCTGCGTGAAGGGCTTGTAAAAATATACGCCATCTTAAAAACTGAGGGCGACTTTAACTTTATTAGCCACCTTGATGTGGAGCGTATTGACTTTTGCAACTTTGGTAACAGCCAGCCTTTTCGCATACGCATTGTAAACAGGTTTAACGATAACTACGACCATTACTATATTAAACAGGCTGATGCAAGCCGCATATACGGTCTTGAGCTGGAACATATTCTTTCCCCAAACCGTATAACTTACTTTACCAGCGGGCAAACGCTTATTGAGGAGCACATACCCGGTGTACCCGGCGACGATTTTATTACCAAATACCTTAACGCACCGGGCACCAATCCTGTACGCTTTGCCAAAGAGTTTGTAAAGTTTAACGAGCGTTGTTTTATATGCCTGCTGGGTGATATGCGCAGCTATAACTTTGTGGTTGATATAACGCCTGATATTGAGGATGTGCAGTACCGTATACGTGCTATTGATTTTGACCAGCAGTGTTACGAAGGCAGAAAAAATATGTACCTGCCGCAGTTTTTTAAAGAAAACTACCCCTTTGTTGAGACTGCTTTTAAACACCTTAATAAAGAATCAATTGAGCAGTACCAGGCAGAAGAAAGAACCAATGTGGTTTTCAGGCTGGCGGCATCAAGGCACCAGGTAAAGGAGTTGCTTGATATTATGAGTGTGGACGATATTTCAAAACCCGAAAAAATTAGCCAGCTAAAAATTGAGCTTGCCAACCAATTTCACCAGGTGGCATTTTTAAAAGCCAAAACCATGGGCCAAATACTAAAAACTCAGCTAAAACAAACACTGCGCAAAAGCCTTAAGCTGGTACCGAAGAAAAGGGGCGTTTAATAAAATACTCAGCATATTATTTTTTGCCAGGACTTGCATTATTAAATTTTTCTTATCATATTGTGTATGATTACTTTCATAAAAGGGAATTTTATGAAGATTAAACAACCCATTATAATAAATAATGATCACGAGAGGCCACCACACCTGCAGAAAGGACGGGGGAACAGATTTTGTTTTAAAAAATGCCCCTTTTTTAGCAATACATAGTCCCGATGGCAACGCCCTGCAGCCCGCAAGGTTGCAATTTTTAGGACAAGGTTATTATTTCTGGGATAACAACATAGAAATGGCAATGCTGTGGGGGAAACATCATTATAATAATGATTATTTTATTATTGAATCGAAAATTAGTATCACAGAAAAGAACTGCTTTGACCTTGTAGGAAACAGGGAACACATGATACTTTTAACAGAGCTTATAACCTGGTTAAAAAGCAGGGGACATGATAAAAGTAATTGGGAAATAAGTAAATGCATTGAGTTTTTAAAACAAACCGGCATGTTTAAATTTAAATGCATAAGGGCAGTTGATCATTTACCTCCTAAAGAATATATACAGGAAGCTTATGCTTTTGTAGAGAACAACAAACATTTTACTGTTTTAAATCCTAAAATAGCAATTTGCATGTTAAAAATGCATGGCCTACCTTTGCAGACAAAAAAATTAGTTTACGAATCATAACGCCAAAATGGAAAAAGAAACTTCACTTCTTTCGTCGTTTAAAAATGCATTAGATGCACTTAATGATGCACAATTGGCCGAAATAATTAACAAAGTAGATGGTATACAAGCAGTTGGCCCAACAGCACAGCAATATATGGCCGGCTTCGAAGATAATTTTGCTTCATTTCCGCTGAAACAAGAAAATACTACATCAAAGCGGGTAATAATTGTACAGGCAATAAAGCCTGTCAAAAAACTAAAATTTGATGATACCGTCCTGCCCGGCAGTATCGCATCTAATATAAACTTCTCAAAAGCAGCCTAATGAGCCAGACACCTGTAATACAAAACATTTTTAGGTTGCAGGATTTTTTTGTATCCTCATTATCATTTAATATCAAAGCTGGTTTTACCGAAGATGCGGCAGAAGGGCTAAAAATTACTATTGACCGCTCAATCGCATTTTCAACAAGTGATAAAAAACTTTTTTCGGTTGAGTTTGATATTAAGATAGATGATAAAAATGAAAACTTTAACCTGTCCCTGTCCTGCTCTTCGGTATTTCAAACGGAGGATGATATAACAGAGGAGTTTAAACAGTCCGATTTTATAACTGCCAACGCACCGGCTATTGCATTTCCTTTCGCCAGAAGTTTTATTAATACCTTAACTGTTAATGCCGGCATGCCGTCGGTCATAATTCCGGCTTACAATTTTTCTCTGTAAAAGCGCCCTGTAAATAGGGCAACCCAGCGGGAGTAAACAATAAGCTATTTTTATTATTGTATAGTTTACCTAAATTTAATTTATTGTTACCCCCAAAAAGTTTACATATACTTTACTTTTTAGTAATGTAATGTTCGCTTAATTGTTGTAACCTACAAATAGCTTTGCTAGGCAGTTGAAACTGACTGTGGGTACAATTAAATTTTTTTATATGAAAAACAGTTTGAAAAAGCTCCGGAAAGCGTACATCCGTAGCTCGGTTAAAAGTGTTGTGGTGTTGTATCATTCAAAGCAGATAATTTTTCACCGTAAGTCCGCACGCTGGAAAGTTGAACCAGGGAACCTCCCCTGGTTTTCTACCGCGAAGATGGCATAATAAATTCAACCTAATGTATTACCATATAATTGCTGTATTATTCTTTCAGTAAATCCGGCTTATTAACGCGTTGGCATCCCCCTCCGGCAGCAAAAAGGCTTATACGGCCACCCACGCCAATACCAGTTCAATTTCTCTATATATTTGCCCTGTTATCATAACACGTAATGGGGCTTGTGTTTTGCATATAAAAGGCATCTCAATTGTGTTGACCGATGCAGGCACTATTGCTGCCGCCAGTTGCAAATGCTCCTTAAAATCAACATTACCTAAACTATACCATTTAAACAGGCTTTCCTTGGCGCTCCACATAAAGGCCAATAGCTGCTCGGGTGAATATCCCGCCAGGTTTGACTGCTGTATAAAAGCGCTGTCTGTTTCATGCATAAACTTGTGCGCAATAGCCTGTATTTTAGGCGATACAAACTCAATGTCAATACCTACCCGCTGCGTACGGCTAACAATGGCGGCGGCAAAATTGCCCGTGTGGGATATTGAAAAATGGTATTGCTCATCCTGCAGGTAGGGTTTGCGGGTATCGGCAATAAGTATTTCGCTATAAGGAAAATCGGGAAAAAGGTGTTGCAGCAGCCACCTTCCTGCAAGGTGCTGCAAGCGTTTATGAGGGTGCGTAATGCTGCGCTGCAGTGGCACGCCTGAAAAAAACGCCTCGGACTCCTCGATCTTCCATATACCCAGCCGGGTGTTCTCGTTGATATTATGTTGATAAAACAATGCCACTTAAATATTGCAGGTTTACATTGCAGATTTACGATTTATATTGCAAATGATTTGCCGGAGGGCAACTGTTGCTGAATTATATTACTACTGCTGCAGTGAGTTATATTCCAAGAAAATCCCTTTTGGGACAACGAAGTTGACCAGCGTTACTGCAGCCGGAAACCAACTATAACCATGATATTAAGTGATAAACGCATTTTGGAAGAGATAGAAGCAGGCACCATTAAAATTGTGCCTTATGACCGGAGCTGCTTAGGCAGTAATAGTTACGATGTGCATTTGGGCAAATGGCTGGCAAAGTATAAAGACGAGATGCTGGATGCTAAAAAACATAACCAGATTGAGCATTTTGAAATACCGGAAGAGGGTTTTGTTTTACAACCTTTTGTATTTTATTTGGGCGTTACTGAAGAATATACTGAAACGCATGCGCACGTGCCGTTTTTAGAAGGTAAATCGTCAACGGGCAGGCTGGGTATCGATATACACGCTACCGCGGGCAAAGGCGATGTAGGTTTTTGCGGTAACTGGACGCTGGAGATATCTGTTAAACAGCCGGTGCGTATTTACAAAGGCATGCCTATTGGTCAATTAATATATTTCCCGGTGGAAGGGGAGATTGAAGTAAAATACAACCAGAAAAAAGACGCTAAATATAGCGGTCAGGCGAGCAAACCGGTAGAAAGCATGATGTGGAAAAATATTTTTTAAGCTGCGGCGTTTAAGGCGTTACAAACTAAAATTGTATTACCATGAAATGTTGGCTGTGGTTTTGCATACTCTGCCTGGGTATAACAGCATGCGGCGGCCGTAATAATGACGCTCTGCTGAAGGAGAGTTACGATTTCAGGCAGGAGCTTGTTAACAGCTATAACGATTCCGCAAACTCACCCATACCTGCTGCCGAACGTAAGGACTTTAAAGGCATCCACTTTTTTCCCGTTAACCTTGATTATGTTGTTACCGCACATTTTAAGCGAACTGCCAACGAGAAGACATTTAAAATGGATATGAGCCGTAAAGATGCGGAGGATTATGTAAAATATGGTGAACTAACCTTTACACTGCAGGGCAGCGATTACAC
>Ga0206806_1044_pt2 | contig 30149 bp, 27 predicted proteins | sample Alteio_BWOrgCont_60_FD_152911 | JGI IMG/M metagenome (GOLD analysis project Ga0206806, IMG submission 152911) | Enriched cells from forest soil in Barre Woods Harvard Forest LTER site, Petersham, Massachusetts, United States -... | ecosystem: Environmental > Terrestrial > Soil > Temperate forest >... | reverse complement strand
ATAAAGTATCTCTTTTATTATACCAGGTCCCAATGGCCACCAACCCAATACCAGCCGCCGTTCTGGCGCTGGTGCCAGTAGCCGCGCACCCATCTTTTATGGGGGTTGGGGGCGCTCCAGTAACCTGTTTGGAAGGTAAAACCATTGCCCCTCCATTGCCATTCACCCTCAATCCATACATGCTGCGGGGATGGTTGTGGGGGGCGCGAATAAACAGGTTCTTCCGGAACCGTTGCCGCATAAACATTCTCAGGTATTGTGCGCCAGTAACCATTTACCCAATACCATTCATTGTTTGGCCATTGCGCCCAATGCCCTTTTACAAAAATCCGGTCGGGCTCGGGTACAGCCCAATACCCGGTTTGGTACATATAGCGGTTATTAATCCATATCCATTCGCCTTCAACCCAAACATGCCTTTGTGATGGCCTGGGCGGGCGCAGGTATTCAGGTTCGGGTAGCCAGTAACTAATGCCAATGTGGGGTATGGGCTTCCAGTAACCGGGGCGCCAATAAGCACTTCCATCGGGTTGGCTAACCCACTCGCCTTTTACCCAAATTTTATCTTTTTCAGGCACTGCCCAATGCGCAGGCTGCAGCACATAGTTGTTGTTTTGCCATACCCATTCGCTTTCAACCCACACGTGGTTTGCCGTAGGCTGCTGTGACCGCTCAGCGTAAGGCTCTTTAGGGATTATTTTTATGGAGAAACTAACCTGGGCATGCGCGCTGCCCCAAAACAGGGCAAGGCATGCAGAAAGTAGAAAAATGGCTGATTTTTTTTTCATATTGTAATTTTTTTATAGATATAATTCGGTAAGACTTGTTGTACGAAGGCAAATACTTATATAACATAGCATTGCCCGGTAAATGCATAAATCCATAGTTGCCCCTAACCTGAACACAAATACGCAATATGCAGCTTTGCGGGTGCCCTGCTAAAAGTGGCACATACCAGGAGCACGATTTATTAAAGACGGCCTTTATATATAATCAGGCCTTTGGCGGAGGTGGTATAATTTCCCTGCAGTACAGGCAGGTGTACGCTTCTTTAAAAGGAACTGCAGGAATGGCCAGTGAAGTAATTTTTGGTGTAACTATTGAAAAACCCTGTTGAAATTTATTGCTTAGTATATGCTTAATAATTATTGAGTGGTTTCCGGATGTGTTGTGCAAGCCATTTTCAGCAATAACATCTTTGTAATTAAGCACCTCTTCTGCAATGTACTCAACAAAGCAATCTATTTGGTTTATTTCGCCAATGGCGCTGGTATTATCGCTGCTATATACAGCATCGCCCCCGCAAACACTTAAATTTAGTATTTGCAGCGCTGCAACAAATATTATAAGCCTGTTTAAATATAGAAGGGCTGCTTTCAAGTATAAAATTAGGTATTCAAAAGTATTGTTATGTTGCAAAACTATTTGTTAAGCTTTGTTTAAGGGCATTTAAAGGCGAATAAAAAAATTAAAAAACATCTTGGGTGCGATAGTCAAATCTCCTATTTTTGCAACCCATTTGAGAAAATGGCTCATTTTAACACTCCTCAGTAGCTCAGTTGGTTAGAGCATCTGACTGTTAATCAGAGGGTCCCCCGTTCAAGTCGGGGCTGAGGAGCAAGAGCCACCGTAGAGGTGGCTTTTGTTATTTTCAGAATTCCTTTCATCCAGAATTGCTTTAATATCCAAAAAATGAAGTATTAGCGTTTTGAATATGTGATTGCATTAAAGACACCTTTTGCCCATACGGCATCGCTTTCGGAAGCAAAATCAAAGACACAGACCAGTATTTCACTATCCCCTTGTTTGGTACCTTTCAATTGCCACCCATTCCCCTTTGGTGCTACTGTAACCGGAGCCCTTGACAATAATTCGCCGGTCAGTAATGGTTTTCCCGTAATAGTAAGAATAGAAAAATACAATATCCTGGTTTCATCTGCATTAACAAATTGAATGGAGTCACCGTTATTTATAAAACGATAAGAATCATCAACGCTTATCTGCCAGTTTTGCAAAAGACTTTTTTCTCGTTTATGCTTTTTTAAAAAATTGAACATATTGAGTGGATGTTGCTCAACCATAAATATCGCTTTTTTACAACAAAGCATCGTAGTTCGCATGCCAGGTTATTAAATTGGATTAGCGATTTCCTATTAAGTTCAACCGCAAACACCTATAATTTCTCCTCCTTCAACGAAAATGAGTGCCCCATCATTTGCACTGCTTACCCGATAGCCGTATATTTAAGCCTCAACATATTTTTAACCTAACAATTGCTATATGCCTTCAAATAAGCACACCGCGCAAAACACATCACGCCGCGAATTTTTAGTAAAAGGGTCAATTACATCAATGGGGCTGCTGCTGGCAGGCTCTGCCGGTTGGGCAAACCCGTTAAAAAACATATTTGAGGGCAAGCCCAACTCAAAAATTGCAGGTGTGCAAATTGGAGTGATCACTTATTCATATAGGGACATGCCGGGTGGCGTAGTTGAAATATTAAAATATGTTGTTGACAGCGGCATAAGTGCCATTGAGCTAATGGGCGACGCGGTAGAAACCTACGCTGGCAAGCCTGAAAACCCGGTTAAATTTCCGCCCTTTGTACCCGGGCAGCAACACCCTCAGTTGACTGATGACCAGAAAAAGCAGCTGGCTGATTACCAAAAAACATTGGCAGCCTGGCGCACCTCAGTATCAATGGACAGGTTTAAGGAAGTGAAGAAAATGTATAACAAAGCCGGGGTGAGCATTTATGCGTTTAAGCCTAATGCATTAAACGCTAACAATTCTGATGCGGAAATAGAGTACGCATTAATGGCAGCGAAAGAGTTAGGGGGCCATGTGCGTAACGGTTGAATTGCCAACAGATTTAAAACAATCTCAACGCCTGGGTGATCTTGGGGCAAAACACAAGGTATATATTGGTTACCACGCCCACACACAGGCTACCGATACCGCCTGGGATGTAGCATTGGGGCAATCGCCATACAACTCAATGAACCTTGATTGCGGCCATTATATTGCGGCAGGGGGAAATAATACTAAAGAAACATTGCTCGCATTGATTGAAGCAAAGCACGACCGCATTACCACCATGCATATAAAAGACCGCAAAAGCAAAGCAAACGGCGGCGTTAACATGCAATGGGGGCAAGGTGATACACCGGTTAAAGAGATACTAAACCTGCTAAAAGATAAAAAATACAAAATACCTGCTACTATTGAATTAGAGTATGATATACCAGCCGGCAGCGACGCAGTAAAAGAAACTAAAAAATGTTTTGAATACGCCAAAGCGGCGCTTGGGGCATAGGGTGTTAACCACAGAGTAACAGTAGTAGCAACTCCGTGAAACTCTTTCAAAAAAACTCTCTTTACTCTGTGGTTAAAAAACAGCACACAGATTTTTAGGATATATAGGATATGCAGGATTTATATGAAATAAATTTATTGAAAGCCTGCGTGCTCCCAATGACCTATTGACAAATGACCAATGACGTTTCGAGATTCACGTTTCACGATTGCCGATTGCCGTTTACAGCCATCCAAATAATTTTTTCTCTTCAAACCCTACGTATACCCCTTCATCCCTCACCTCAACCGGGTAGGTAGTAAGATGATAACCTTCGCCGCTGGTATTGCGGCCATTTTGCAGGTTAAATTTGTAGCGGTGCAGTGGGCAGACAATGTTGCCGGCAGCATCAACAAAACCGTCGGCTAATATACCGCCGGCATGCGGGCATTTATAAGCACAGGCGAAAAGCTTTATAGCGGTTTTAGCGATAGTAATTTTTTTACCATTGGCCTCAACAACAAGCAAGCCGTCGCTGTTAAATAACAGTTCATCGGGATGTGCTGCAATTTTATACCAGCTTATCTTCATTACTATTTAAAATGGCTTAAGAAGCTACGAAATACGAATCAATACGAATATACGAATGAGCGATGCGGTCCTATTTTACATTGATCTTTCAAGTTTGTAAATAAACGTGAGCAACAATTGGTACGATAATCAAAATACTACGCTTTTTGCATTCGTATATTCGTATTGATTCGTATTTCGTAGATAAGCAGACGCATTAATAAAAATTCACCGTTCTGTATGGATAGCGTATCTGGTACATTTCCCGCACTTTTTGCAAAACAAAAGCACGCAATGCTTCAATATTCGTGCGTTCTGTAGCCGAAACAAATATGCAATTGCCCTCTGTAGCTTCTTGCCATTTTTCACGCAACTCGCGCAAAATCTCTGTTCTAACTTCCGGCTCAAGCCACGCGTCAAAGTTCTTTTCCTCGTACAGGTCAATTTTATTCAGCACCATCAGTATCGGCTTGTCAAAGGCATTCAGTTCCTGCAATGTTTTATTAACTACGCCTATTTGTTCCTCGTAACGCGGGTGGCTTACGTCAACAACATGCAGCAAAATATCTGCCTCGCGCACTTCATCTAATGTACTTTTAAAACTCTCAACAAGGTGGTGCGGCAACTTGCGTATAAAACCAACCGTATCGCTTAATAAAAAAGGGGTATTCTCAAAAACTACTTTACGCGTGGTGGTGTCTAAGGTGGCGAATAATTTATTTTCTGCAAATACTTCGCTCTTGCTCAGCAGGTTCATCAGCGTACTTTTACCAACATTGGTGTAGCCAACAAGTGACACCCGTATAAATTCACCCCTGTCCTTACGCTGGGTAAACATCTGCTTGTCAATCTCGGCCAGCCTTTTACGCAGCAGCGAAATTTTGTCTTTTACAATACGCCTGTCCGTTTCAATTTCTGTTTCACCAGGCCCCCTGCTGCCTATACCACCCCCTTGTCTTTCAAGGTGTTTCCACATCCCGCGCAGGCGTGGCAGTATATATTGATACTGCGCCAGTTCAACCTGTACCTTGGCCTGGGCCGTACGTGCACGGCTGGCAAAAATGTCTAAAATAAGGTCACTGCGGTCAATTACCTTTATTTTTAGTTCATCCTGAATATTGCTTATCTGGCTGCCCTTTAGTTCATCGTCAAATATTGCCAGGTCAATACCCTTGTTTTGAACGTATTGCTTTATTTCTTCCAGCTTGCCTTTACCAACAAACGTTTTGCTATCAGGATGCTGCATTTTTTGAACAAATCTTTTGGTGGTTACAGCGCCGGCCGTTTCAGCTAAAAACGCCAGCTCATCCATGTATTCCTGCACCTGTTCATCTGTTTGCTCCTTTTGAACCAGCCCTACAAGCACCGCCTTTTCTTCCGTATTAATTTTTTGTTTCTTATCTATCAAACTATTGTAGTTTTCAGCAAAGGTACTATTGTTAACCGTCATTCTGAGCGCAGCGAAGAATCTGCCCAGGATCATAAAAATGCCGGGCTTAGCACCTTGGCCAAAATAGCTTGCAAACCTATTTTAAACTTCCCTTCACTTAATATAACAACCCTGTATACTTATTTTTAATAATTTTGCTTCCGTGCAAAAAATACATCATACAAGGCTTGTATTAAGTAAGGTTTTACTTACAGCGGTTTTGGGTGTGTTATTTTTTGTGCAGGCGCAGGCTTCTTTTATTTACTGCGCTTATGATAAAGATTACCCACCGATAGCCGCTTCCCATAGTCATTTAAAGCAGGACTCATCCGGTAAAACCCATATTACTGATGCACAAGAGTGCCATCATGCGTCAAAGCTTAATAAGCGCTACCAGCTTGTTACACCGCATGCCATGCTACCAGCAGGCGTAAGTATCGCTGCCAGTTTTTGTACCGTGCGCAACCAATGGCTTATACCCCCGGTGCTGGCATCTACTCATTTTCTTTATATAAAACCTCTTCGCGGGCCGCCTTTTGTTTAATTGATACTAAGCAAATTTTAGTTACTCAATCAAACAAAAAAATATGACTGTTTCTTATAAAAGAACAGTTGGTTGCATTATATCAAATATAATATTATGTACACTGGCTGTGCCTTTACAGGCCCAACAAACAGGCGCTGTATCATTGCAAACTATTATTGATTCAGCAAAAGTGCATTTACCTGTGCTGGCCCAAAAAAGGGCCTTAATAAACAGTGCGGATGCACAAACAAAATTTATAAGGCATTCTTTTTTACTCTCAGCTACTGTAGCTGATGAGCTTTCAGTTAATACAGATAATTCTTTGCCGGGCTCTTACTGGTCGCTTGGCATAATACCTTCAACATCCGGTGGTATTCGCCCTGCCAATAACTACCAGCCTGCCACAGGGAATGTTGGCGTGTTATACAGCCAGTACGACCTGGAAGATTTTGGGTTTAAGAAAGCTGCTGTACAAAACGCGGAAGCAAATAAAAACCTGAGTGTAACTGACCTAGCGAGGGAAGAGTACTCCCTTAAATGGCAGATCGCTCAATTGTATTTTACCCTCGTAAAAAACCAGTATCAACTGGAGGTTGACAGCGAAAATGTAAAGCGGTATGAAGATGTGTATAAGGTTATACAGGCGGTAACATTGAGCGGTATAAAAGCAGGTGCAGATTCATCGCTTGCATTGGCAGAACTATCAAAAACCCGCACTACCTATAACCAAACCCTGGGCCAGGTAAAACAATTGCAGCAACAGCTTGCATATTTAAGCGGTATTCCGGCGCAAAACATAAGCTTAAGTACTGATACGCTGTTATCGGGTAATAACACTGGTGACAAGATCATAAACGATGTACAGGGAAAGCTAAGGCAGCTTGCAAGCCCCCCTTTAGGCCCGCCCGTGCCGGAACGGACGGGGGATAGGGGCATCACTTCTCCTCTCACCGACTATTATCAAAAGCAAAAGGAGTTATACCTGTCGGCAGAAAATCTTGTAAGCAAAAGTTACCTGCCGCGAATATTTCTTGCCGGCGATCTATGGGTTAGGGGCAGCAGTATTGATGCCAATAACAATTATAAGCCGCTTGCTGCCGGGCTTGGCTACCAGCGTATGAATTACATGGCAGGCGTTACCATTACATATGATCTGTTTAATAGCCTGCATAAAAAAGACAAGCTGGCTGTGGCAAGGTATCAAACGCAGGCAAGCGACGAGGCTTTGCAGCAGGAACAATTAAACCTGCAAAACATAAGCAATAAAGCCGATGAAGGCATTAAAACTGCCTACAGCAATTTGCAGGAAATACCAGTGCAGATAAAAGCAGCGCAGGATAGTTACAACCAAAAAACAGCACAGTATAAGGCGGGCATTATTAATCTTATTGATCTTACAAATGCATCTTATGTTTTGTACAGGTCGCAAACAGATTATGTGCAAACCTTAAGCGACTGGTATTTGGCCAATATTGATAAAGTAGCAGCAACAGGCAATTTGGATACGTTCATTCAATCAATTAAATAATCATCATGGTAAAAGCAGCTTTAAAAAGGCCTGTTACCGTAATCGTGCTGTTTGCCGGGCTATTATTGTTTTCGGTGATGGCAGTACGAACGATACCTATTGATATTTTTCCAAAATTAAATTCTCCCACTATATATGTAATTGAGCAATACGGCGGCATGAGCGCAAAACAAATGGAAGGTTTTTTTGCCACCCGCATGCAAGACCAGTTTTTATACATAAACGGTGTAAAGAATATTGAAAGTAAAAATATACAGGGCCTCTCTTTAATACGACTTAGTTTTTATGAAGGCACAGATATGGCCGAAGCATCGGCGCAGGTAGCGCTGCAGGCTGCCAGAACACAGGCCTTCTTTCCACCCGGTGCGTTGCCGCCGCAGGTAATACGGTTTGATGCATCATCACTGCCGGTTGGTGAGCTGGTGTTTAGCAGTCAAACACGGTCATTAAAAGATATATTCGATCTTGCATTAACCCGTGTACGTCCAATGTTTGCTACGGTGCCGGGCATGTCCTCTGCGCCGCCATTTGGCAGCAATGCAAGAACTGTAGTAATAAATGTTGACCCGGAAAAATTGCGTTCACTAAATCTCTCGCCTGATGAAGTGGTAAATGCTATCGCAAAGAATAATGCCATTACGCCATCAGGCAACCTGCGCGTTGACAGCACCATGTATGTTACAACTATCAACTCGCTGGAAGATAAAGTACATGCCTTTGATGATATACCGCTAAAGAGCAACGGCGCCAATACTGTTTTTGTAAAAGATGTAGCCACCGTTTCAGACGCGGCAGATGTTACGGTGTCTTATGCTTTGGTAAATGGCAAGCGTTCGGTATATATACCCGTGGTAAAATCGGCCAGTGCATCCACATGGGATGTTGTGCAAACGCTGCGCAAGCGCCTGCCTGAAATGCAGAGCCTTTTACCAAACGATGTAACCATCAGCTATGCGTTTGATCAATCGGTATTTGTTATAAACGCCGCCAAAAGCCTTATGACAGAAGGTATATTGGGTGCGGTACTTACCGGCTTAATGGTATTGCTGTTTTTACAGGATTGGCGAAGCAGTATGGTAGTGATAATTACTATTCCGGTTGCGGTACTGAGTTCTGTTTTTCTTTTAAACCTCGCAGGCCAAACCATTAATATCATGACGCTGAGCGGCCTTGCATTGGCCATAGGCATATTGGTTGACCAGGCAACGGTAACAATAGAAAACATTCACCAGCACCTTGAAATGGGTAAAAACAAACGGCAGGCAATACTTGATGCATGCAGCGAAATTTCGTTTCCGTTGCTGCTCATCCTGCTTTGTATACTGGCAGTGTTTGCCCCGGCATTTGTAATGAGCGGTGTGCCAAAGGCAATGTTCCTGCCGCTATCGTTATCCATCGCCTTTGCAATGATCATCTCTTTCATTGCAGCGCAAACAATGGTACCGGTAATAAGCAATTGGTTGTTGAAGGAAGAAAAATTCCAGTATCACCATGCAAAGCACCACGCACATGCGGGGTTGGCGCTTAACGAGGGCGAGATACATGAAGTTAACGTGCATACAGCGCAGGATAATGTACATAAAGAAGAGAATGGCTTTTTTCAAAAGCTGAAAATGTGGCTGAAGAGAAACCTTGACAACTGGATGCCACGCCGCAAACTAATTGTTTTAGTGTACCTGGTGGTTGTGCTTGCAGCAGCAGGTATTTGTTTTGTCGGCATTGGTAAAGACCTGCTGCCTAAAACAAATAATGGCCAGTTACAGTTGCGTATTAAAGAACCTGATGGCACAAGGCTTGAAATAACGGAGCGTGCCGTTAAAGGTGTATTGAATATTATCGACTCAACCGTAAACGGCCATGTAGCTATTACGTCTGCCTTTGTGGGTTTGGTACCCAGCAGTTTTGGTGCAAGTAACTTGTATGTATTTAATAGTGGCACGCACGAAGCCGTGATACAGGTAAACCTGGAGGAAGGATATAAAGTTAAAATGGATGAATTAAGAGAGTCGCTGCGTAAAAGCATTGCTGAAAAATATCCCGCAATGCACATATCCTTCGAGCCTATTGAGCTTACAGAGAAAATAATGGCGCAAGGTGCGTCAACACCAATTGAAGTAAGGGTAGCTGGTAAAAATATGCAGGATATTGAAGGGTATTCCTCAAAGCTGCTTGAGAAATTAAAAGGCATTTCATTTTTGCGCGATGTGCAAATACAACAACCGCTTAAACAGCCGTATATAAATATTACTGTTGACAGGTTGAAGCTTTCTCAAATGGGGCTTGATATAAATGATGTATCAAAAAGTATAACAGCAGCCACCTCGTCAAGCAGGTTTACCAACAAAAATCTGTGGCTTGATGAAAACAATGCATATACCTATCAAACACAGGTACAGGTGCCGGAGTATATGATGAATTCATTTGAAGAAATGCAGTCTGTGCCGCTTGTAAAAGGGCAACCGCGGCCGGTGTTAAGTGATGTTGCGACAATAAACATTGATAGTCTACCCGGTGAATTTGACCGCAGCGGACCTCGCCGGTTTGTGACAGTGGGCGCCAATGTGTATGGCAAAGATTTGGGCACCGCAACAGATGCAGTACAAAAGGCCGTTAACGAACTGGGCAAGCCGCCTGCAGGCCTTGTTGCAGAAATAAAAGGTATGTCATCACTGCTTGTTGAAACGCTGGATTCACTGCAAAGCGGGTTACTGGCAGCTATTATCGTTATCCTGTTGCTGCTCGCAGCCAATTATCAATCATTTGGGCTATCAATTGCAGTGCTTTCAACAGTACCCGCAGTATTACTCGGCGCTATGCTTATGCTGCTTACAACGGGTGCAACGCTAAACCTGCAGTCTTATATGGGCATCATCATGTCAACCGGTGTTTCTGTTGCCAATGCCATTCTTATTGTAACCAATGCTGAAGCTTTGAGAATGGAATACAGAAACCCGTTTAAGGCTGCATCTGTAGCGGCAAGCATTCGTTTACGCCCAATTTTAATGACCAGCCTTGCAATGATAGCAGGTATGATACCTATGGCAAGCGGTCTTGGTGAGGCGGGAGATCAATCTGCTCCGTTGGGCCGCGCTGTAATAGGCGGCTTAATGGCTTCAACCATCGCTGCATTGCTTATTGTTCCATTGGTGTATGGGTGGATACAGCAGAAAAAATCATTCACCACACCATCGCTTTTACCCGAAACTTCAAATGAAAATTAATATGAAATACCTTTTTTATTTAATAATTGCATCCGCCGGTTTTGCAGGCTGCTCTTCATCTGAGAGTAAAGAGCCAGCGAAGCAGGACAGTAAACCGTCTGCACCCGCTTACCAGCTTGCAACGGTTGCAAAGGCGGGCGTTTCAAGCACTGTTACATTGCCAGCACAACTGGCCGCTTTTGAAGAGGTAAGCATTTTCCCAAAGGTAAATGGTTATGTAAAAAATGTGCTGGTTGATATAGGCAGCCATGTAAATGCCGGTCAATTGCTGATGACACTTGACGACCCTGAGTTATTGCAGGCTTCGGTGCAGGCAAAGGAAAAATATGCTCGCAGCAAGGCTGACTTTTCAATAGCAAGGGAACACTATAGCCGCCTGCTGGAAGCGGCAAAAACGCCTGGTGCTATTTCGCCTTTAGATCTGTCAACAGCCAAAGAAAACATGGAAGCAGACAGTGCGCAAAGCAATGCTGAGAAAGCAAGCTGGCAAATGCAGGAAACTATGCAGGATTACTTAAATGTAACTGCACCATTTTCTGGCGTTATAACAGAACGCAATGTACATCCCGGTGCTTTAGTTAGCGCCAATGCTAAGGACGTACCTATGCTCGAGTTGAAGCAAACCGCGCACTTGCGTTTACAGATTGATGTGCCTGAAATGTTGGCTGCAGGCCTAACAACGGGCGATACAGTCACATTTTTTGTAAATGCTTTAAAAGGTATAAAACAAACAGGCACCGTTGTTCGTGTTTCAGGCAATGTTAGCCAGCAATACCGCACAGAAAGGATTGAAGTTGATGTTAACAATACCAGCGGCCGCCTTGCACCTGGCATGTATGCTGATGTAGCATTCTCTTCAAAAGGTAATACACACGCATTTACTGTTCCTAAAACAGCCGTTGTTATTTCTACGGAAAGAAAATATGTGCTGGTTATGAGGAATAACAACATATCAAAAGTGGATGTTACCACAGGCAACCAAAATGCTTCACTGGTAGAAGTATACGGGGCTTTGCAGGCAGGCGATACAGTTATATCAAACGCAAATGACGAAATAGCCGAAGGCCCGGTATCAAAACAATTACATTCTTAAAAAACAATTTATCACAAAAAAAAACATAATACAATGAAAAAGTTAAGCTTCTTTTTATCGATCATGTTTTTGTCAGCAGCAGTATTTGCGCAGGCAAAAGAAGTTCCGCAAAATGTAATGGCTGCTTTCAGCACGAAATACCCGGGCGTTGAAGTTAAAAAATGGAAAACGGGAACAGATGGTTATACTGCCGAATTTTCATCAGAGAAGAAAACCTGCACCGCTGTTTTTTCAAACAAAGGTGAATGGCTGCGCACCGAGAACAAAGTGAGATGGACATGGAATTTGCCCCCGCAGGTAAACAAAGCGCTAAAAACCGGTAAGTATGCAGCCTGGTATGTTGAGAAAATAAAATTTGTTGAAACGCCATCTGGCAAAAATTATGTACTGCGCGTTAATAACAAAGCATTACTGCCCGCACAGGAAATAAATGTTTTCAGGGAAACACGCCTGTTGTATTATAACGAGGATGGCGACCTGCTTAGCAGCGACAAGATATAATTCCTATGATGATGTCACATGTTGTGGGGCCATGCGATTGTGTGGCCCTACTTTTTTGCCAGCAACCCGCTATCCTGCAGCCAATCAGCCATACGTTGTGGCCAGCTTTTTATGGATTGCAGCTTAGACCGGTTACCCATATTAAAACCATGGCCTGCCTGCGTAAAAATATGCAGTTCAACAGGTACTTTGGCTGTACGGTAAAGATGAAAAAGCTTTATTGTCGATTCCGAGCAACAGGGGTCGTCGTTTGCAGCCAATAAAAATGCAGGGCCGGTATTATGCGGAATGGAATCTGGTATATAGCCCGGGCCGGGGTAAATGAGTATTTGAAAATTAGGTTTGCCGTTCAGCCTGTCAACAGGATCAGGCGCTGATGGATTGCCATCTGCCTGCGTATAAGCAACCATATCGGCTACCTCGCCACCCGCTGAAAACCCCATAATGCCCAGCCTGCCAGTATCAATGCCCCACTCAGCTGCATGTACCCTCACAAGACGCATAGCACGGTAAGCATCCTGTTTTGGGTGAATATCAACATTCCATGGCTGGCCGGTATCTCTTCCCAAACGATATTTTAAAACAATGGCAGTTACCCCAAGATTATTTAAGTACTGTGCAGGCTCAACACCTTCAGCGCCATAAACCAACAAACGATGGCCGCCCCCGGGACATATAACAACAGCAGTGCCATTTGCTTTTTCTTTTGAAGGCAGGTAAACAGCAATGGATGGATTGTTAATATGCCTAACCCAATAGTCTTTGGCTTCCTCGGGCGTATCCTTTCGATTTTCAAAGCCAGGCGCGCCGTTAGGCCACAAAGGCATAATAATTGGTTGTTGTGCAAAAGCAAATGCAGGCAACAGGATAACAAACAGGAAGGTTAATTTTAGCAGGTGCATATAGTAGTATTGCCTTAAAGCTAACACTTGATTGAAAAACCCAGGCCGCTATAAAAAAACTTAGGGGCGGCTATTGCCATTTATAAACCGTTAAAATACGCGTAGCTAAAGTAATGCGGCATTATTTAAAGATGCAAATCTTTCAATGCCCACTCGCCGATAGAAGTCTATCTATATACGCCGCCACGTATTCATTTTTCTGTTTTAATTTATACTGCATAATAAACCGCGGGTGTGGCAACCCTTTAATAGCAGAAAACCACTGATGTTTTTTGTTGAGTTCGGTCAAATATTTCAGGTTTTCTCCCTCACCAATGCAGAAACAAACATCGGTATTTAGCCCCCATGTTAATTGCATGTTTATGCAATCAATAACAAAAGACTCTATCTTTTTCTTTAACGGCGCGTCATCATAATAGTTCAGGTTCTTACCATCTTTTACAAAGCCCAGCGGGCTTATTGAAGAAATATAAAACCTGTTGTAAAAAGCTTGCAGGCCGCCAAAAGCATGCATCATTTCATACATAAAAACTGACGATAGCTCCTGCTTTTTTTGAAAAGCATTTTCAATACCACATTCACTTTGCAGGCGTATGGGGTCAGTAAATGGTATGCCCGTTACACCACCGCCAAAGCGGCCGGGGTTAATGCCCAGCAATAAATGCCTGTGGTTATCATCATTATAAAACTTGTTGTAAAACAAATTGCACACTTCGCGAACTGCTGCATTCTTATGAACGTCTAAAACGCCTACACCTTCTGGCAAAACAAAAGGGAGTTTTATGTTAAAAAGAAAGGAAAGGATATTATCGGCAAACGACATGTAATGGTTATACTAAAGGGTTGCAAGCACTGTAACACCGCCTTTTACAACCTGGTTTATCTGCACATCAATTTTAGCGCTAAGCGGCAGTAAAACGTCAACGCGGCTGCCAAATTTTATAAAGCCCATTTCATCACCCTGCTTTACTTCCTGCCCAACCTGCAGGTAATTACAAATGCGTTTGGCAAGCGCACCGGCTATTTGTTTTACCAAAATAATGCCTTTGCTGTTTTCAACAACCACACTATGTCTTTCGTTTTCGGTGGATGATTTTGGGTGCCATGCAACCAGGTACTTGCCGGCATGGTACATACTGTATTTTACGGTGCCGCTTATGGCATTGCGGTTAACATGCACATTAGCGGGGCTCATAAAAATGCTAACCTGTATACGCTTGTCTTTAAAATATTCTACGTCGGTAATTTCTTCAATAACCACCACTTTGCCATCTGCCGGGCAAATTACTTTACTGCTTTCAACAGTTAATGCGCGTTTGGGTATTCTGAAAAAAGAAATAATAAATAATAACAATAACAGCGTTACAATAAATATCAACCCTGCCAATATAGGCCAGGCGGCACTTAAAAACCAAAACGATATAATATTTATCACACCAAATATTACTGCTGTAATACCAATGGTAGCGTAACCCTCTTTATGAATAGTCATTTATTTTTATTTGGGGCAACAAATATACAACTTGTAAGGCTGCCTTGAAAAATGAATGATTGTTATAGCAAATGCTGTACGATATATAAATACAACCAAACAAATGGTGTAGCAACCAACAGAGAATCGAAGCGGTCTAAAAAGCCACCATGCCCGGGCATTATACTGCCGCTATCTTTAACATTGGCAAGCCGTTTCAACTTGCTTTCAAATAGGTCGCCCAGTGTGCCCATAACCACCGCAATTAGTGAAAGAAACATTATTAAAAGATTGTTAACACCATGGAATACAAGGTGACTAACTATGGTAACTGTAGCGATTGCCAATGCCGCGCCGCCAATAGTGCCCTCCCAGGTTTTTTTCGGCGAAACTGGTGACAGTGGAGTTTTGCCAATAAATGAACCGACTATATAAGCCATTGTATCATTGATCCAGATAGACCCAATAAGCAGTATGATGATAACCCAGCCAAAATCTGCCCCGGAAATAATACCCTGGCAATAAATATTTATAAGCAACGCCCAGCTGAGCGATATATATATTAAGCCAAAAAAAGAATGTGCAAGAAGCTTGGGTTTAAATGGCTTGCTAAGTAATGCTGACACAATTAACACACCCGCCATAACAAGGAAGAGGAACTTACCTGCTTCAAATATTTTTAGTGAACCGAGATTATAAATTGCCGTTGTGTTCCACAGCATTATGCCCCAGCCAGCCAGCATTACCGAATATTTGTGTACTTTGTTAATGGTAGCATACCCAGGATCGATCAACGCCACTAATTTTTGATATTCAACCCAGCAACCAAAATGTATAACTGAAAAAAGTAAAAGAAACGTCCAGTGGTTAACAAATATGCCTGCCAGCATTACCACCACAAAAACCACCGAGGTTAATGCACGCGTTTTAAATGTTTGCAGGTTAAAAGGCATAGAAGCTCTTGTTTTTTAAAGTATGTGAAACCTACGAAATACGAATGAGGAATACGAATATACGAATGTAAACAGCGTAATACTTTCACCTTTTTTTGAATATTTAACGGCGAAACAGAATTGCGATATTTTATTCTCATCGCCATTCGTAAATTCGTATTCCTCATTCGTATTTCGTAGATAGGCAAGTCAGTTCATCAGCGATTTATTTATAAGACTGGTGGCAAGCGCCGCAAACTGCTTTGCAGCATATATTTCAATTTCGCCAAAACTAAGATAGCTGCTGTCAAGCTTGTTCATCACGGTAACCGGTATGTTATTCTCTTCCAGCATGCCCTTAATAATATTGGCTTCAGTATAATTGCGTGTAGTGTATACTTTCGTCCATTTGTTCATCACAAAACATTAATAGTATCGGTGCCGGTTGTATCGTCGTTAAGTTGGGGGTTGGCAGCTGCGTGCGCGGCAAGCACACGGGTGCTTTCCCGCTTAAATAACTTAAGAACAAAAACTATAAGTGCCGTTAATATAGCGCCCACAACAAGAACAACAGCAACAGGCATATTGTTGGTAACACCACTATTCTCCAGCGCGTATTGCATGGTCTTACCGTTCTGCACCATAATAAACATCATTGTTATTACAATGCCATTATTCACCAGGTGAAACAATATGTTTAGCCATATATTTTTGCTGTAATGGTACATGTAGCCAAGCCCCATGCCCAAAAAAAAGCGCGGCAAAAAACCATAATAGCTTGCATGTGAATAGCTGAATAAAAGGCTGGTTAGAAAAATACTTAAAAAGGTATGTTTTGATAAGCTGTATAAAACTTTTTGCAGGCAGCCCCTAAACAGCAGTTCTTCCAAAATGGCCGGCATAAGGGCGATAACAAACAGCGACACAAGTAAACCGCCAATTGTTTTTAAACTCAGGAGAGATACAGTTGCTTTGGTGTACTCATCCTCTAATTGCCTGAAATAAATTTCATTCCTTTTAGGAATGGGTATCCATTCGTTTATTAAGCCAAATGCCTCACTTACCCAAAGCCCGGCAATTACTATTATAAGCGTATAAAACACCTGTTTGCTGTTAACAGCCCGGTTAAAACCAAGCAAACCAAATGGGTTGGTTTTGTTATTAATGTAAGCGAAAATAAAGGCAGGTAACCCAAACATCATAAAAGTTCCCACAACCTGCAATACCCGGTTTAAAACTATATTGTCTTCAATAAGCTTTGGAAGTTTCTCCAGGTTTTCAAGTGGCACATGCAGGTAAACCGCAGCCACTGCAAGAATAATAAGGCCGGCCATAAAATAACAGGCCCCAAATGAAATTAAAAGTATGGCTAACTGCACCCCCGGCGAAAATCTTTCCTTTTCAATCATATCATTCATAAATAAGAGCGTAAATTTGCAATTCTTTTTTTTGCCGGGTGCAAGTTAACTATACCGGCGGACAAACATGGTGAAGATAGGAAACATAATACTGCCGGATTTTCCGTTGCTGCTGGCGCCCATGGAGGATGTAAGCGACCCGCCTTTTCGTGCTGTGTGTAAGGCAAATGGCGCTGATTTAATGTATACAGAATTTATCAGCAGCGAAGGGCTTATACGCGATGCAATAAAAAGCCGCCGCAAGCTGGATATTTTTGATTATGAGCGCCCCGTTGGCATACAAATTTTTGGGGGTGACGAAGAGGCTATGGGCATGAGTGCCGGCATTGTTGGCGCCGTTGACCCTGAACTGGTTGATATAAATTTTGGCTGCCCGGTTAAAAAAGTGGTTTGTAAAGGTGCAGGTGCGGGTGTATTAAAGGATATTGACCTGATGGTTCGCCTTACAAAAGCCGTTGTAAATGGTACCCAAAAACCGGTTACGGTTAAAACACGCCTTGGCTGGGACAACAGCAGCATTAATATTGAGGAAGTGGCTGAACGCCTGCAGGATGTTGGTATACAGGCACTTAGCATACATGGCCGTACCCGCGCACAAATGTACAAAGGCGAGGCAGACTGGAGCTGGATTGCCAAGGTTAAAAACAACCCACGCATACACATACCTATATTTGGCAATGGCGACATTAACAGCCCCGAAAAAGCGCTGGAGTACAAAAACCGCTACGGAGTTGATGGCATTATGATAGGCCGCGGCGCAATTGGCTACCCCTGGATATTTAATGAAATAAAGCATTTTGTGCAAACCGGCAGGCATTTGCCGCCACCAACAATAACAGACCGGGTTGCGGTGGTAAAAGAACATGTGGGCAGGGCGATTGAGTGGAAGGGGGAAGTGCTTGGAATATTAGAAATGCGCAGCCATTATACCAATTACCTTAAAGGCTTTCCAAATATAAAAGAGTTTAGAAACAGGCTTGTTGTTGCCAATACTTTTGAGGCCCTCACTGAGATATTAGATGATATTGCCCGTTATTACGATGGCTTTGTTCTTGAACACCAGCCATTTGCGTTTAAAAAAGCGCAAGTAGAAGAATGTGCGTTTTGATTGCGGATTACCCGATTGAGGAGAAGTATGGAACGCAGATTTAAAGGATTGTCATGATTGGCCCGGATAAATCAAAAATAGGAGTAATAAAATCAATCAGCGTATATCCTAAAAAATCCTTGTTATCAGCGTTCAATCTGTTTCCCGGAACGCAGATATAAAGAATTGTCTTGATTGGCTCAGATAAATCAAAAAAGGGGCGATAAAACCAATCAGCGGGTATCTTAAAAATCCTGGCAATCAGCGTTCAATTTCTTCTTGCTTTTAAGGATTTGGCGCAGCCTTTATCTAAATACTATCTGCGTTAATCCAGGCAATCCACCCAATCTGCGTGCCATCATCCGCTGCAATCAATAGATAATCTTTTCACCCTTTACATGCAGGCATAACTCCCTTTTGTGGCTTTCCTCAACCCTGCCAACAATTTGTGCGTCAATACCTAATGCATTGGCATCGTTTATCATTTTAAAGGCAGTTGCTTCATCGGTAAATATCTCAAGGCGGTGGCCCATATTAAATACCTGGTACATTTCACGGTCATCGGCGCCGCTGTTCTGTTGTATAAGCTTAAAAATATAAGGCGCTTCAAAAAGGTTATCCTTTATAACCCTCAATGGCTGCGGCAGGTATTTCATGCATTTTGTTTGGCCGCCCCCGCTGCAATGTATTACACCGTCAATTTTGCTGAAGTAATTTTCAAGCAAAATCCGCATTAAAGGGGCGTATGTACGGGTAGGGCTGAGCAGCAATTTGCCTATATTTAAATTTTTATCATATATCCCGGATTTTTCGCTATCCGTATCAGGCAATTTTTCGCTCATCATGTGGCCACCTATATATATAACCTGCTCATTTAAAGACGGCTCAAAAGTTTCTGGGTAGTTTTTGGCATAGTGCTTGCTAAGTATGTCGTGCCGGGCACTTGTAAGGCCGTTGCTACCTATACCGCTATTATATGCATTTTCGTAAACTGCCTGGCCGTAAGATGCAAATCCTACTACTATGTTGCCCGGCTTTATGTTATTGTTGGTAATAACCCCTTTCTTTTGCCAACGAGCCATCATAGTGCCATTAACGGCAATGGTCCGTACCACATCGCCAACGTCGGCAGTTTCGCCGCCTAAGTATTGAATATTTACGTCAAATTTTTTCAGTTCGTCAAAGAATTCCTGTGTGCCGTTTATTACCTGTTCCAGCACTTCACCCGGTATTACCGATTTATTCCTGTCAATAGTTGATGAAAACAGCAGGTTATCGTACACGCCTACGCAAAGCAGGTCGTCAAGGTTCATCGCTACGGCATCTTGTGCAATACCTTTCCACACGCTAATATCACCAGTTTCTTTCCAGTACATATAAGCCAAAATGCTTTTGGTACCCGCGCCATCGGCATGCATAATATTTACAAAATCATTGTCGCCGCCAATAAAATCCGGGTACATTTTGCAAAATGCATGCGCGTACAGGCCCTGGTCAAGCTTTTGTATTGCTTTGTGTACTTCTTCTTTTTGTGCTGAAACGCCGCGTTGTGAATATAAACTCATGCCCCTATCCCCTGAAGGGGAATTTTAATTTTTGTGAATGAAGCAAAAGTAAGCTATCAGCTATAAACTAATGTGCACATTACTTTTTTATACTTACTGTATTTGATTTCGCGGTTTATTACCCCTTTAGGGGATAGGGGCTTTGCATTATCTTTGCATCCTTTATGCAGGTTCATCGTGATATTCAGCACCTACCGGTTTTTAAAAATGCAGTAATAACCATCGGCACGTTTGATGGCGTGCACACTGGCCATCAAAAAATAATCGGGCAATTGAAAAAAGAGGCGGCGGCTGTTGATGGAGAAACAGTAATAATTACGTTTCACCCACACCCGCGCAGGGTAGTGCGGGAAGGCCAATCCCCGGTAGCCATTCTTACCACGCTTGACGAAAAAATTGAATTGTTGCGCCAGCAGGGTATAAACCATCTTGTTGTGGTACCCTTTAATGAACATTTTGCCAGCCAGCCGGCCGAAGAGTATGTTGCTGATTTTTTAGTGGCAAAGTTTAACCCGCATACCATTATTATAGGTTACGATCACCGTTTTGGCAAAGACCGAAAAGGAGATTATCACCTGCTGGAAGATTGTGGTAAAAAACTGGGTTTTTTGGTGAAAGAAATTCCCGCACAGGTACTGGATGATGTTACTGTAAGCAGTACCCGAATACGTGAAGCATTACTAAAAGGCGATATTGATACAGCCAACAGTTGCCTTGGTTATGATTATCATTTTGAAGGCCTGGTGGTTGACGGCAATAAACTTGGCAGAACGCTCGGCTACCCTACAGCAAACCTGCATATAGAAGACGCAGACAAACTGGTGCCGGGCAATGGGATATATGCGGTGGAGACGTCAATCGTGAATCGTCAATCGTCAATCGTGAAACGTGAAACGTCAATGGGTGAAAAGGGAAAAGTGAAAAGTGAAATCGGAAATCGACAATTTGAGCCAAAGGAGTCCATTGGGACAATCACCAATCGGCAATACCTTGGTATGATGAGTATCGGCGTGCGACCGACCATAGGTGTGAGCGAAAGAACGATTGAAGTAAATATTTTTGATTTTGATGAAGATATTTATGGCCAAACCCTGCGGGTTTACTTTAAAAAATACCTGCGGCCTGAACTGAAGTTTAACAGCCTGGACGAATTGATTGCCGCGTTAGATAAGGATAAAGAAGATACGCTATCTTATTTTGGGTGTTAAGCTATTTTACCTAATTTCCTTTACATTTATAAGATTACTATAACCGGACTGCTGTAAATTACTGCTGCACCTATGCTGTTTACTCATCCCAAGTTTGCACTGTTCCTTATAATCGTGTTTGGGTTATATTGGTTTGCTTCAAAAAGGTCCTTCAGGCTGCAAAACGTACTGCTGCTTATAGCCAGTTATGTATTCTATAGCTTTTGGGATTGGCGGTTTACCTTCCTGCTGCTATTTTCAACGGTATTGGATTTTTATACCGGGTTAAAAATTTACAATTCAAATGAACAGCGGCATAAAAAAGCATGGCTTGCCGTAAGCATTTGCATAAACCTGGGCGTGCTGGTCTTCTTTAAGTACTGCAATTTTTTTCTGCATTCATTTAACCAGTCTATGCATTTGCTTGGGTATAAGAGTGATGTTGCTTTATTAAATATTATATTGCCGGTAGGTATTTCGTTTTACACTTTTCATGGGTTATCCTATGTGCTGGATGTATACTATAACAAGCGGCCACCCACCAATAATTTTATACAATACGCATTGTTTGTGAGTTTTTTCCCTCTACTGGTTGCGGGCCCCATAGAGCGTGCTACGCACCTGCTGCCGCAAATTGAAAAGCCGCGGCAATTTAATTACTACAAGGCAGTTGACGGGCTTAGGCAAATGTTGTGGGGATTTTTTAAGAAATTAGTAATTGCAGATAATTGCGCTGTATATGCTAATAACATTTTTGACAACAGCCATTATTTTTATGGCATCACCCTGGTGTTAGGTGCCGTAATGTTCAGCTTCCAAATTTATTGCGATTTTTCAGGCTATGCTGATATAGCATTGGGTACCGCGAGGTTATTGGGGTTTGATGTTGTAAAGAATTTCTCATTTCCATACTTTTCGAGAAGTGTAGCTGAGTTTTGGCGGAGATGGAACATCTCTCTCTCAACATGGTTTAGAGATTACCTGTATATTCCGTTAGGGGGAAGCCGCGTTAACTTAGGCAGGAAAATAACGAATGTTTTTATTGTGTTTTTACTTAGTGGTTTATGGCATGGTGCTAACTTTACTTTTATAGCCTGGGGTTGTTTAAATGCGTTTTTTATTTTGCCCTCCATAATATTTAAAACCAACCGGCATCATTTGGATACTGTGGCGCAGGATAAATTATTACCTTCCTTAAAAGAAGTTGCACAGATTGTTGCAACATTTACTTTAGTAACTTTTTCGTGGATTTTTTTCAGAGCCCCCAGTTTTGATGAAGCCATATTTTTTATACAGAGGATTTTTGTTAAAGGGCCGGTTGTAATGCCTGCAGATAACCGCCTGGTATTAATTGTGCTTTTACCTTTATTTATATTTATTGAGTGGTTTGGGCGGCGGCAGAATTACGCCATTGAAAAATTTGGTTTGCAATGGCCGCGGGTAGTACGGTGGTGTTTTTATAGTTTTATTGTGTTTTGCATAGGTATGTATAAAGAAACCCATATTACTCCGTTTATATATTTTCAATTTTAAAGGCCGGTTATGAAGCGTTTGCTGCAAAATATATTATTATTTACTTTTTTTTGCCTGGTTGTATATATAGTTTTAGTTATTGTGGCGGGCAGAGTATTGCCTGCAGGGTGGAAAACAAATTTAAATTACACTGTGGATGAACCAAAGCTTACTTACACCCGGCTGAAGGAGTTGGACACTGCAAAAAATACTGACATTTTAATTTTAGGTACATCCCACGCGTATATGGGCTATGATCCCAGGATTTTTTTACAACACGGCTGGAAAACAGTTAACCTTGGTACCTCGGCACAATCATTTTTTCAAACAGAATTATTAGTAAAACGATACATTAAACAATTAAACCCAAAATTTGTAATATTTGATATTTACCCTGGTATATTCTCGAATAACGGTATTGAATCAGGCCTTGACCTGGTGTCAAGTGCAAAACTTAATAAAGACATTGTTGCAATGACTTTTAAGTTAAATAATATAAAGGTTTACAATACCTTGATCTACTCAGCATACATGCAGCAATTTGTTTTAGATACCACCTATGCTGAGCCGCAAGCAAACAGGGACGGAGCTTATATTAAGGGCGGATACGTTGAATCGTATAGTACGTATAAGGGAACCATGCCTGCAGATAAAGGAATTTATAAAATTCATGCAGACCAGTTGAAGGCGTTTGAGAATATCATTAAAATGTTTAATGAACGAAAAATTCCCTATGTACTTGCACAGGCGCCAATGACGCCGGCAAAATATTTCGAAATGACTAACAATGATGCTATAGATACGATGCTTGCTAATTATGGCAGGTATTATAACTTTAATAAAATAAGTAACATTCCCATAAATTGCTTTCGTGATGAACATCACCTAAATCAAAATGGCGTCAACATTTTTAATGACGACTTCATAAAAATCTTAGATCCAACCATACAAAAGGCATGCGGCAAATAAACTTAATACTGTCTGTATTGTCACGCCATTATCTTCACCACCAATTCCTTCATTAAATCGGCGTCTTCGGTGCCGGAATCGTTAATGCCAATGCTGCGCAGGTTATAATTATGCAGCAATAAAATAATTTTCTCAATACCGGTGTAGCCGTAGGTGTTCATGGCCTGCATGGCTGTTTTAGCTGCAAATGTGTTACGGAAAATACCAATCATGGTACTCTCACTTTTATTATCCATGCCAAACACACTGTACATTTTACTAAAATAGCCATACAGGGTTGGCAGTATAAATTGTATAGGCGCCGCCTTGGGGTTGCTTTTAAAATATTGTATAATACGTATGGCCTTTGGCAGGTTTTTACCGGCAATAGCATCCTGCAGTTCAAATACATTAAACTCCTTGCTTATACCAATAAATTCTTCAATATGTTCCTCAGTAATTGTTTTTTTGCCTTTCAGGTTTACAGCAAGTTTCTCCACTTCATTTTGCAGGCGGCTAAGGTCGTTACCAATATGGTCAACAATAAGCAGCAAGGCCTTTTGCGTTATATCCAGTCCGTGCTGATGTACCATGCTGTTAACCCATTCCGGTAGCTGGTTGTCGTACAGCTTTTTGGTACTGAATATTTCGCCCTTATCCCTTATAACTTTTGAAAACTTGCTGCGCCCGTCAACCTTTTTTTCTTTATAAGCAACTACCAATACGGTTGATGACAAAGGGTTTTCAATGTAAGGCTCCAGCTTTTCTATGTCGCGCATGTTCTGCGCTTCTTTTATAAGTACAACCTGCCTTTCCGAGAACATGGGGTAACGCCTGCAGGCATTCATTACTGTAGCCCAGTCTGCATCCCGGCCGTAAAATACGGTAAGGTTAAAACTGGCTTCACTTTCGCTCAAAATATGGCGCTCGGCATAATCAACCACCTGGTCAATAAAATAAGGTTCCTCACCTTCCAGCCAGTAAACCGGGCGAAACGCTTTTCTCTTCCAATCTCCAATTATCTTTTCGGCAGACATAAGGCAAATATACTCTTTGGTGTGAAACGTGAAACGACAAACGTGCGATGATTGTGGAATAGATCAAAGTGAATGATGGGACGCAGATTTTGGGGATTGAGGGGATGGGCTAGATTTAATTATTAACGGCCAGGAACAAACCGCATCGCCATAGCGAAAAAATCGGTAGGGGTTGTGTGCGGGATTTTTGTGGCAATGTGAATAAAAAGTAATATGCAATTTAATTCGAGCCGCTTATTATATTAAATGCTAAACTTAAAAAATATATATGCTTACGCCGTCTTAGTATGTCCCGTATGGTTTCAAATATTGATGCTCGACTTTTTAGTTGTTATATTTTGGAATGCTCAAAACGTCCCCTGAAAACGAGCCTCAGCCTTAATCTGCCTTCAGAAAATATTCATTCTTCGTTTAATGGGTATGCTATGCTGAAAAAACTGACATCTAAAATATTTATTCAATTTTATTTGACGGGAGACAAGGAATATGACAATAAATTAATGGATTCTATTGAAATGAAAACCCGTCAATTGCGTTTGAGTAATGATACTTTGCATGTTATTAAGGTACACTTTGTACCAGCCTGCACTTATGGGCAATTCGTGCAGTTAAATAATATTATGAAACTGGAAATGCAGCCTGTTTATGCATTTTGGGAAGATGATTTTTACATTTGGGAAGTTGCAGGACAGCAGTGAATTCATTTTATAATCAATTTATCTTTTAATTCAGGAAACCGTGCAAACAGCATATCCAGTGTTTTTGAGCCCCCTGAAAGCCGACTGCTCCTTTCTGCTACGCGATAAAAATTTATTATTTCATCTTCTTTCACGCCAAGCTCTATACCGTCTATAGTAAAATTGCCATTCCCAAGCTTTTTCTTTTCTATTGAATCAATGCTGGAGGGGGAAATTTGTTCATCATCTATATAAACTGCGCCGTTTATACTCAGTAGTTTTATTTTAAGGATAGAAATGACAATAACCAGCAATAAAGAGACAAATATAAATAGAGCCGCCACCATAAAAAACACGTTTGAAGCAATTGTTTGCACATCTGAAGATTTTGAAAAGAGTACCATTACACAACCAAAAGGAAATACAATGATGCTTTTATAGAATAACAAGCTCCAAAACGTACCGCTAATAACTGTTTTTTTCAAGGTTCAGTTGTTTAACGCAAGTTATTGAAAATACTTACAGGCTACCTGTTTTTTAAAAACAGGTGGCCGGGGGCTAAGGGCCTTTTTAATGATGCAATTTTAAAACCAGCTTAGTTGCATTAAAACCATCCTTAACTTTATGCAAAAAGATTGCTATATGAATGAAGATATAAAAGCTTACCACGAGGCATTGACCCCCTCTGAAAAGAAAATTTGCGATACGTTGTACAAACAAATAAACAGCGGATTGCCAAAAGCTGAAAGCAAAGTATGGCATGGGCATCCTGTATGGTTTTTGGATGGTAACCCTATTGCGGGCTACAGCAAAATGAAAGATTGCATACGATTAATGTTTTGGAGTGGCCAGTCGTTCGACGAGCCGGCTTTGTTACCGGAGGGCAAATTTAAGGCAGCAGAGGCGCGGTATACTTCCGCAGAAGAAGTGAACGCAAAAGACCTAAAACGCTGGCTGGAAAAAGCTGCAGCTATTCAATGGGATTATAAGAACATTGTAAAAAGAAAGGGTGTGCTGGAAAGGTTGACGTGAGGGATTGCTGATTAGGGGATTTTGTGTTTTTAAGATTTGTTGACGAATGAGCAACTGCTGTGCAATGACTTATTGTAGTTGGTGCATAACCCTTCTTCCCTAATGACTTATTGACCAATGACTCAATGACTTTTTCCCTACCTTAGTGGCATGAAGAAAAAGCTATTTTTGCTCGATGCGTTTGCCCTCATTTTTCGTGCTTACTATGCGCTTATACGTAATCCGCGCATAACATCAACAGGCCGCAATACCAATGCCCAGTTTGGGTTTACCAATACCTTGTTCGACTTAATAAACCGCGAAAAACCAACCCATTTGGCGGTGTGTTTTGATACCGCCGCGCCTACCGAACGCCACACCGATTTTGCTGAATACAAAGCTAACAGGCAGGAAGCGCCGGAAGACCTGGTGGCCAGTATTGACGATATAAAACGCATCATCCGCTGCTTTAACCTGCCGGTGGTTGAGGTAGATGGTTACGAAGCCGATGATGTTATAGGCACATTAGCCTGGAAAGCTGCCGATGCCGGTTACGAAGTGTTTATGGTTACACCCGATAAAGATTACGGCCAGTTGCTTACACACCCCGACGTGTTTATTTACAGGCCGGGTTACCAGGGAGGCGACATTGAAATATTAGATGCAAAAAAAATATGCGAGAAATGGGATATTGCCCGTGTTGAGCAGGTGGTAGATATGCTGGGCTTGATGGGTGATGCTGTGGATAATATTCCGGGTATAAAAGGCGTTGGCGAAAAAACAGCCAGCAAGCTATTGAAGGAATATGACTCAATAGAGAACATATTGGCCAATGCCGATACCATAAAAGGCAGCCTTGGCGACAAGATACGCGCCGGTAAAGCCGATGCCATAATGAGTAAAAAACTGGCAAAAATAATTACGCATGTTCCCGTAGAATTTCATGAGGAAGATTTCAGGCTGAAGGAATGGAATAAACCGGGGTTGATAGAGGTATTTGTTGAGCTTGAATTTAAAACCCTGGGTAAACGCATTTTGGGTGATGATTTTAATGTGTACCAATCGCCTGCTGCAGCAGTACAGGTGGATATGTTTGCAGTAGCAACAACAGATGCAGCACCATCAAGCGAGAATGCACAGAAAGATTTGTTTGGCAATGTGGTGGCAGCCCCTGCGAAAACATCCGCCACATCTGATTTAGACGGTGCGGCTGCTATTGCTGCCGCTGCTTTCGCCACGCAATTTAACATCAACAATGTTGAACACAATTACATACTTACAAATACCGATGAAAAGATAGATGCTTTGTTGGCCGCACTGAAGGGCCAGCGGGAAATTTGTTTTGACACGGAAACCACCGGCCTTGATGCCAATGATGCGGAGCTTGTAGGCATGAGTTTTTCAGATAAAGCATTTGAAGCTTACTATGTGCCCTGCCCCGCAAACCAGGATGAAACAAAACGCATACTTGCCAAATTTGCGCCACTGTTTGCTGATGAAAGCGTTACCTGGATAGGGCAAAACCTTAAATATGATATGCTGGTGCTTAAATGGTACAACTGTGAATTGAAGGGTACCATTTACGATACTATGCTTGCCCACTATGTAATTGAGCCCGAAGGGAGGCGCAGTATGGATTTGCTGAGTGCGCAATATTTAAGCTACGAACCGGTACACATTGAGGAATTGATTGGCAAAAAAGGTAAATCGCAGGGTACGATGCGTGATGTGGAAATAGAAAAGATAAAAGACTACGCTGCTGAAGATGCTGATATAACACTGCAATTAAAACACAAACTGCACCCTGGCCTGGCTGAAAAAGAAGTGGAAAGAGTTTTTTATGAAGTAGAGAACCCATTGGTAAAAGTGCTTACCGATATGGAGTTTGAGGGAGTTAGAATTGACCAGGAATTTTTGAAAACATATTCGAAGGAGTTGGAGAAAGACGCCCACAACAGTGAGCAAAATGTATACGCAGGCGCAGGTGTACGCTTTAACCTTTCTTCGCCAAAGCAGTTGGGCGAGGTATTGTTTGATAAACTGAAACTTGACCCAAAGGCCAAAAAAACAAAAACAGGACAATATGCAACAGGGGAAGATGTGTTGCTAAAGCTGGCGCACAGCAACCCGATAGTAGAAGATATTCTTATTTACCGGGAGTTGACAAAACTTAAATCAACCTATGTTGACGCATTACCATTAATGATAAACCGTAAAACCGGCAGGGTGCACACAAGCTATGCCCAGGCAGTAGCTGTAACAGGCCGGTTGAGCAGCAATAACCCCAACCTGCAAAACATACCCATACGTACCGACCGAGGTAAGGAAATACGCAAAGCATTTATACCGAGGGATAATGATCATGTTTTAGTGAGCGCTGACTATAGCCAGATTGAGTTGCGCATTGTTGCAGCTATTAGCGGCGACCCGAATATGTGCGAAGCTTTTAGAACAGGTAAGGATATTCATACTGCTACCGCAGCCAAAGTGTATAGCATCGAAGAAAGTGCTGTAACAAAAGAAATGCGTTACAAAGCAAAGAGCGTAAACTTTGGTATTATTTACGGGCAGGGCGCATTTGGCCTGGCGGACAACCTAGGCATTAGCAGAACAGAAGCGAAAGAGATAATAGATAATTACAAGAAAGAATTTATTGGCATTACGCAGTACATGGATGGTACCATAAATTTTGCGCGTGAACATGGTTACGTGCAAACCCTTGTGGGCCGCAAACGCTGGCTGCGCGATATTAACAGCAGTAATTTTACGGTACGTGGCTTTGCTGAGCGTAACGCTATTAACAGCCCCATACAGGGCACGGCCGCTGATATGATAAAGCTGGCAATGATAAAAGTGCATTACGCTATAAAGAAGGAAAAACTAAAAAGCAGGATGATATTGCAGGTGCATGATGAGTTGGTGTTTGATGCCTTGAAAGATGAACTTGACACTTTAAAGCCCTTGATATTGGAAAATATGAAAAGCGCTCTGCCTTTACCCAACGGTGTACCTGTTGAGGCAGAGGTAGGCAGCGGTGAAAACTGGCTGGTAGCGCATTAGTTTGTTGACAGTTGGGAGATGACTATCAACCATAAACCATCACGCCTACGGGTTTTTACCGTGAACTATGAGTTATGAGCCATGAACTGGTAGCCCCCACATACCGAAACATGCTAAAAAGTAAAACAGCGGTTAGAAAACCGCTGTTTGTTTTGTGTGTCAGCATATTAGCCCTTAAGTGAAAAGAGGTATTATTAACTGTGGATTAATTTTTTATTGTGCTTTAGCAAACCTAACGTAGTGTTTAACCCCTGACAAGCGTATAAATGCGGTATTTTTTAAATGGGAGGAAATTTATAGGCTCGTGTTATTTGCCAGCCGGGATAACAGCTGAAACAGCGGCTGGAAAACCGCTGTTGTTTTGTGTGTCAGCATATAAACTCTGATGAGAAAAACAGGCAGGCAATAACTTGCCTTTATTTTTAGCAGGAGAGACTTCAGTTTTACTGTTGTTTTCTCCTGCGGGTATTGCTTATTTTTCCCAAATTTATCAGCATATAAAACTGCGTGCAATGGGGATACAACCCTTTTTGGCGGGGTGTTTTTACGGGTCGTATACGGGAAGTGAAGCGGTATTTGATGTTGAATATTGTTGGTAGGTTTCAAGATGGCTTGGCCCGGTTAAAACCCACGTGCGGCCATATAAAGCAAAACCGGAAGGTTAAGCAAGTTTAAGTCTTGGTGCCAGTAAACCATTAGGCTGTAGTATAAAAAAGCCCCGCTCAATTTTTTGGCCGGGCACTTATTTAAAACATCAAGTATTCTGTTATATCATTTTCGCGGCGGGGGTTTTACATTATCTCCCAAACCTCGTTTCCTCTTAGTAGCTTATCCAGGTTGCCTTTGCCTTTTGCGGCTATCGCTTCTTCGATCTGCATATTCAGCACATCTTCATAACAAGCCCTTTCAGTTTGGTAAAATATGCCAAACGGGCGGGGAAAATGGCCTTCAACGCGCGGGTCATCAAACATGCGCACTAATATCTGTGCTTTGTAAAAATCATTTTCGTCATGTACCCAAAGGTCGTCAGTACTATATCCGTCGTTCATATTAACCACAACGGGTTTAAATCCGTCAAGTTTAATGCCTTTGTTATTACCGGCACCAAATAAAAGTGGTTTGCCCTGTTCTAAAAACAATGCTTCTTCGGCCTTGGTGCTTTTTTCAGTAAATACCTCA
>Ga0206806_1043_pt1 | contig 31710 bp, 29 predicted proteins | sample Alteio_BWOrgCont_60_FD_152911 | JGI IMG/M metagenome (GOLD analysis project Ga0206806, IMG submission 152911) | Enriched cells from forest soil in Barre Woods Harvard Forest LTER site, Petersham, Massachusetts, United States -... | ecosystem: Environmental > Terrestrial > Soil > Temperate forest >... | reverse complement strand
ATGCCAATAAACGATAATAGATAAAACTTTTTCATGGTGATTTTATTTGATTGTGAAAGCTAAGATAATAAAAAGTTGTATTTGGTGGTAACCTTTATCAGATTCTAAGATGTTCTATTTGAAAATAATCAAAATAGAACAGCATGAAACAGGATAAATTAACGCCACAGCAAAGGAAATTCTTAAAGAAAGTAGGTAGCAATATCAAGAAATACAGAAAGGATAAAAAGCTAAGTCAGCAAGAACTGGGGTATAAGATTGATACTGATAAGCCGCACGTTAGCAGGGCGGAATCGGGAACACATAATTTCTCAATACTGACTGCCTTACGCTTCGCTGAGGGGTTAGAAGTGCCAGTGAATAAACTTTTTGAATAGACTATATTAATATATTTGAGTTAGCAATCAATGACGGAGGGAGAAATTACGCCTATATTAAAAAGATATCAAAAAACTTAAAAACAATAAACGTGGAACCGAGCAATAGCATTACTCTCGACTTTAGTAAATTCATATTCCTTCCTCCATCTCATAGATTGGATTACATATTATTTTATCTAAATCACGATGAACGACCAGATACTATCCTAGAAATAGAACAAAACTTGAAGTGGGCTGAATATGATATTATGGTGGATAAGGAAATAAACATTATCCTTGATAAACTTGTAAAAGACGGATATGTTTTACAGCAGCAGAGAAAAGCGATGGAAGAACATAAATGGGTTGAAAAAGGAACAGAATATTACATTTCTTTTGAAGGCAGATACTTTGTTGAAAAAGGCGGGTATCGTCAACAAGATTTAGATAAAGAACAAGAACGGAAAATTAAAAATCAAAGATTGAGAAGAGCAGATTTAAAAGACCTAATTCTGACCGTTGGTGCGATTCTCGCTGGGCTTTATGCTCTTTATACCCTCTTGAAAGTATTACATCATCTGATTCATCCATTATTCTTCTTGTGTTAAGAATAATGTTGTCTCTCCGATATTCAAGATTCTGGTGTTCTTGTTTATTCATGGTTTTTTATTTACTTTTTTAAAAAAGACTCAGTTTCTGTACTTTCGTATATAGGCGCGAAAGATATTAAAACCTGTTTTCCAAATACTCGGTATTGCACTATTAATCTTCCTTGGTTACGGAATATGGTGGCTGTATGGTAATGGATTCTTTGATAGCTCAAGCAGGCAAGATTTAATAGACAATTACAAAAGGAACGAAAAAAAGATCATAGAACTACAACACTATTTTAAGACAATTGTACCTGGAAAATACATTGTACGTATTGAATTTCACAAAAACAATACTATTGACTTTAATGTATGGGAGAAAGTTGACACTGCACAATTCCCAATAAATTGGTTTGCTCAATGGGATATTAACCCTACCAATTATAAAGAAGAAATAAAATCATCTTTCGATACTTCAAAATATGCGCCAAAGACGAGGTCATTGACTTTAATCTTGCGAAAACTAAATTGGACAGAAGACACGTTCAGTAAGATTAAGGAAAAACTCGAGAACGCTAACTGCATCTCTGTTGATAACAATGAACCTTCTGAAATTGGATTTAGAAGGATGGGACTAGGTGAATATTTATACTTAGTCTTTGATAAACCTATTCCTGATAGCATAAGGGCGGATTATAATGATAGCTGCCAATATATTTATTATAATAAGAACCTTGTTTTGGAATGGGGCGGCGGTGTAATAGGAACACAATGTTTCCCTGAGGTACATAGAAAGCATTAGTCCACGTCTCCCCAAGCGGGCGAGACAACAGAGGGGCAAACAAGAGGAGTGCCTTTTTCTGTTACAAAGTGTATTTGAACTCGACATCTTATAAATACAGAAACAAAACAAATGAAGTGCAACGTAAAACAAGGCGGTGTCTGAGTCCGCAGGACGAGTTCGGCTTGTTTAGTGTAACGGAATGTAGTTTACTCACGGCACGTTTTTTCCATTTCTGAGTTCGTGCTTGCTATGCAGGTTGTCTGTATTTATAAGGAGTCTTGACTTTTTAGTTCTTTTTGGTCAAGCAAAAAGAACAGAAGGGCAGCAACATCCCTTTGCCCCCTTCAAAGGGGAAAGGCTTATTACTAACCTAAGCGGGCGAGACCACAGAGGGGCAAACAGATTCCTCATTTCACCTCGTTCTATGGGGACTTACAGTAACGTTTTTCGTATGTGTGGATTTTAAACAGGATTAACATACATTTGTATTAACCTAACCGTATTATTATGAAGAACATACTTGCAGTAATATTATTTGTAGCAACAGCCGCAACGCTTAGTGCCCAAATAAAAGAAGATAGCACAGCGCACAGCAATGCTATATTTACAATGGTGCAGCAAATGCCCAAGTTCGAAGGTAACCTTAGCCAGTACCTCTCCACTCATATTACATACCCCGAGAAAGAAAGACGCAACAACATTACCGGCACTGTTTACATAACCTTTGTAGTAGAAAAGGATGGATCTATATCGGGCGCAAAAGTATTAAGGGGCGTAGCTAATGGCCCCGGCCTGGATTCAACAGCCTTAGCAGTAGTAAAGGGTATGCCCGAGTGGGATCCTGGTTTGCAAAACGGACACCAGGTTAGGGTGCAGTTTAACCTACCCATCAACTTTCAGTTGAATGAGGCTATGCCCATGCCTGGTAATAAGCAGTAAGTATAAAACCTGCAATGAAGTGAATAAAAAAGAGCCACCTTACGGGGTGGCTCTTGCGTTTGGCGCCCCATAGCCTTACAGGGCTTTAGAACCTATCTTACGGGATAGGTAGGGGCAAATATGTTATTACTTCGGGCTGGCTACAACTGCTATTACAGCCAGTAATACAATGGCCCACACTACTATAGCAATTATACCAAGCAATATACCTGCCAGCGCCATCCTTCTGCCATAAAGCACATCGGGGTTGTTGCTTATATTACTAAGCGCCACCGCGCCGAATATAATAGCCAGCAGCCCGAACAGGAAAGCGCCATAATAACTGATAACCGCCAGTATGCCAAATATTAAGCTGGCAACTGCAAATCCGCTGGCATGTTTAACCTGGTCATCGGTAACCAAAGCACATATATCCGATTTGTCGTGATTAGTGAACGAAGGGAACATAATAGGGAACAGACTTCCTTTTTTATTTGCCTGCAACAGGCTTATGTTGTTATGCTTTTCTTTAGCTATTACATTATTTGTAACTGCAACAGGCTGGCTAACTTGCTTTGCTATGGGCTGTGCTACAGATGCTACAGGAACATCAGATGAATTTGCCATTTGCTGATCGGCTATAACTTTATCAACCTTGGCAACAGGGGTTTTGGGTATGTGTTTGCTATTACTCTCTACGTAAAAACCCGGCATATACCGTCTTTGCGTAAATGTGCACGACTGCAGTAATATAGCCACCGATGCTATGGCAAGTAATGCCTTTGTTTTCACAGTATCGTATTTCTTATTCACCTCTTGAATCGTTTATTACTCCAAATGTATGGCAAGCGGTAAAGAGGCAGGGTCAATAATCGATGTACCTTATTTTATTGGTGGTGAAAGCGCCCGGGCAAGCTGTGACCTTAGGATATAACTAAAAAACCCCGGCACAATGGCCGGGGTTTTTACAATATAAACAGCTAGTGCTTACTTGGCTGAGTTTGCTGTTGTTGCAGTTGCAGCAGCTTCTATGGTTACATGTTTTGCAACCTTCATGGCAGCTTGCGCTTCGGGCAATGCCATTACAGAATTAAAATCCTTCCAGTTGGTGTTAGGGTACTTTTTGTTTATGGCTGGTGGAATTACAGCTACATTAAAGTAAACATCGTTTGGTATGTAAGTTAATGTAGTATAGTCATAAAAGAAGGTTATGGTAGATTGTGTCCAGCTAAAGGTTAACTGATCACCACCTGCAGGCACAAACACATTGTTTGCAGGCATAGCTTGCCATGGGCCCGATGAACTACCATTGGTGCTATTAGAAAACGACACAGTTACTTCGTTGTTTGTGAAATTTAAAATGGCATTATCGGTTGCTGTTGCAGTATAATAATTACCCTGGCTAACCCAACTTGCAGCAGGTATATCGAATACTGTTATACTAATATTAGCTACTCCGTCGTTACCTTGAGGTCCAACATCTCCTTGAGGTCCAACATCTCCTTGTGGTCCGGCAGGGCCACTGCAACCGGCAAATAATAAGGATAAGCCCGCAGCTACAGATAAGAATCGTAATGTTTTCATACGTGTTTGTGTTTAAAGGTTATTAGGTAAAAGTATTAAAAATTTGCACAAACCTACTTACTCCATCGTGAGTTTTGTATGAAGAATATATAAAAGGGTTAAAACTGTGGCTCAATTTATAATGAGAGAGGCTGAGAAGCCATAACTTTAGGTTGGGCATCACCAAATAATAAACCACAATCCAATTAATCTTTTTTAACATCTCAATCCTTTTATTCATTTTATCTTTGTCAGAAATAAAGAACATTATAGAACCAAAACACTATTGCATGAGGGATGCGCAGGGTGCCGCAGGCAGACCCACACTTGAGGCCGAAGCGACAGCGAAGCCCGTAGCAGCCCGGCGGCAAAGCCGACATGCCCGCATAAACCAACACCTGAAAACACTACTATCTATATTATTTAGCACGCTTATTGGCACAGCCATGGCGCAAACTATAACGGTTAGCGGCCGCGTTACCGACCCTGCCGGGCGCAACACGCTTATTAATATAATGGTAGTTAACCAACAAAGCGGCAACGGCACCTTTGCCGGAGCAGGTGGTGCTTTTACCATAACCGCCAACCGCACCGACACTATTATGATAACAGCCCGCGATTATGCTATTAAAAAAATATGCTTTCGCGATTCGGCAGGTAAAAGTCGTTACACCGTGCTGGTAAAGCTAGATAGCCTGCATTACCAGTTACCCGATGTGTATGTGCATCCGCAGCGCAGCCTGCCGGAGATAGATAAAGATAAAAGCACCCTGGGGCAAATACCAAGTACCAACATTAACAAAGAAATAACCGCCACCAGCCCTATTACAGCGCTATATGAACGCTTTAGCCGTATTGAACAATCGAAGCGAAAAGTGGCACAACTGGAAGATGAGGAAAAGCGACGCGAGATACTTAAGGACCTGTTTCACCTTTACATCAGGAACGAAATAATTAACCTGAGCGACGATGCCTTTGATAACTTTATTGACTACTGCAACTTCTCCGACGAGTTTATAAAAAATGCCACCGACTACGAGCTTATTATGGCCGTAAAGCAAAAGTACGACAGGTACAACCGCGCTACCAGTAACGATTACTATAATAGGTAAGAATTCAGGAGCCAGAATCCAGTATTCAGAATGTCATCCTGAGTAAGGCGAAGAAACTTTTTAACTTTACTTGGGCGTGTCCCTTCGGGTCGGGCTTTCAGCTCAAACTCCTCGTCCCGAGTACTCGGGACTGCGGGGTTCCGCCTCTATCCCTCACGCATTCCTAAACGCGATTTTGAATATTTTGACTTTCACTTTTAGAGTTTCATAAAAAGACATCTTATAAATACGGCAACAAAACAAATGCAGTGAAAAGTAAAACAAGGCGGTGTTTGAGTCCGCAGGACGAGTTCGGCTTGTTTAGTGTAACGTAATGTAGTTTTGTCAGTATTTATAAGCGAGTCTTGATCTTTCTTGGTTCTTACTTTATATCAAGATAAAGAAGAACATAAATAGCCTACAACTAATCCATGAATCTTGTGTGATATTTTCCGGCGGAAATTCTGGATTCCATATACTGACTACTTTTTCTTATCATTGCAGTTCTAAAGAAAATGGTGATGAAAAAACATGTGGCCGCTATATGCGTGTGTGTGCTATTGCTTGCAGCCAGCCAACAATGCCTTGCACAAAAGAATTTAAAACCAAGCGATACAGCAGGAACAGCCGATATTGAAAGCCGCCTGGAAGATTTTAAAACCATTGCCGGTGCCATGACCAATGGTATAACTAACTGCGGCAGCCTTGACAGCGTAAAAAGATTTGCAGCCATAATGCAATCGGTAGATGATACCATACTTAACCACATATCGCCCATATTCGATGGCTTCTCTGTTGTTCACCCCGACCAATATGAACCGTTAAAAAACATGAACGACCTGGTGGACCGCATACTAAGCACCAAAGACCTTGTTAAAGCCAAAAAGAACAACGACAAGATAATTATAGAGTATAACAACCTGGTAAAGGCGAAGTAATCCCAAGCATGCCAGTCCCCATAGCTATCGGGATCAGGATTCTATATTCTATCATTAAAACTTTTCACAAAAATTATTGACTATTAACGTGTTAGCAAGGTTAGATTTATATATTTGTATTAATCAATCCGGCTGAAAGGCCAAACTATTAACCTTCAAAATCTCCCTTCACTATGAATGACATGTCTACACACTCAAGCATGGCCGGCATGATGGCCGTTGTCCTAATTACTATTTTACTTTGCTTTCTACTCCTGATAGTTTCTATGTGGAAGGTATATACTAAAGCAGGGCAACCGGGATGGGCGGTTCTTATTCCGCTTTACAGCAACTTTGTTATGTTCGACATCATTGGCAGAAAATGGTCGAGGATATTTGTTTACCTTATACCTATTTATAATATCATTGCTATTATTCAAGACGTGAACAGGTTATCTAAAAGCTTTGGTAAACCTACCAGTTTTACTGCAGGCCTTGTAATTTTGCCAATCATATTTTATACCATACTGGCTTTTGGGAGCGCCACCTATATAGGCCCCAACGGAGCGCCCAAAGCTGCTATAGCTTAAGCGGTTCGCTTTATATTATATAAAGTCCTGGCATTTACTTTGTCAGGGCTTTTTTTATTGCCCAATAGGTAAGCTTACCCAAGGTGTTCAATTCTTGCTTAACTTGCCACAGTTATCGATGATATTATTAAGGGGGATGCGCTACAGATCATTACTACTATTTTTAATTTTTAATTGTTCATTTTTAATTGCAACTGCTCAGGGCTACTATGCCCCTATGCGTGCACCTAAAGGAGCCAGTAATACCGCCATAAAATTACCACCCGAAGTGCAGGTGGAATTTAAACTAAACTTTCCCAGGGCCACCGACGTGTATTGGGAGAGTGAGTACGGCAACACTTACACGGCATCATTTATAGATACTACTGTAATCAATATCACCTACGATTCTGCCGGATACTTATTATATGTAGAGGCGCAGATGACAGCGCGCCAATTACCTTTGGGCATAACGGGAGATATAAACAAGCGCTACCCGGGTTGGAATATATCTACCGCCCGCATAATTACCGATGGCAAGGGTGTAAAAAAATACAATGCGCTGGTGCAAAAAGAAGACAAGAATAACAGCTACGAGGTTAACTACGATATTAAAGGAGCCTTCATTTGCTCTTCACCTCCCCTGCCCAAGTTTGTGCAGTAATTAAGATCGTGTCCAAGATCAAGATTGATAATAACAGAGCATTTTGAAAAACATTCTTATTGCATTAACTGTCCTCTCATTCTTCTCCGCGCCCGCACAGGTGCACGACACCCTGTCTCGTGGCGAGGCTAGGAGACATGCTAAAAGGGTTGCCAAATCGAAAGAGGAAGGCACCATAATATGCGATTTTGATACTGTGTTTAAAGCAGGCATACCTTATTGCATTATGTATCCTGTATTTATGGGCAATGGTGTACATGCTGATTTTAGCATACGCTCTTTTGACGGCAGAGAACTTATTTATATAGGCGGACGCATAGGTCGCAACTTTTTTGCCAAACACCCGGAACATACCGCTCCGCCATGGATACAATACAACAGTTTTTATTTTACCGATAGCAAACGCTTTGCCGAAATGCCGTTGGAGGATGGATACAAGGTAGTGGTAGAGAATAACCTTATTGATAATGGGAAAAGCTTAGATACTGCCAACGAATCTAAATTCATTAAGCAATATCCGCGCCGCTATTCATATAAGGACAATCCCTTTCCTGATTACACCCTTGTTGAACGTGATCGCGGTGATGAGCTAATGATAAACATGGGCTACATTACCCAAAACACAAAACATATTGGCGATGTAGAAATAAATAAGCAAGCCATACCGGGTTATGATTCCATTACCGTTATGAAAGTTTACCTGCCCGATATTACCAAAGCAGCCGAAATAACCTCTCAACCCGATAACCCTCACTTATGGAAAATAGTAACCATGCGTGACAACCTATACTATATGTTACAGGTAACTGATGACAGAGACCTTTTAAACATCATCACATCACTTGTTCAAAGGTCTTACTTGTAATTTATCTATAAACAGTAAGTTAATTCACCGCGTGCAGTAAAGCTTATCTTTCATCGCTTATTGTTCATAGTTTCTTTCTTCACATTTACTTCATAAAAATAATTTTATCTTTACCTCATCAACAACACTCATAAAGCCATGAACAAGCCAATCCTATTATCTACCCTACTAGCTTTAAGTTTATCATTTGCTAACGCGCAGCAGCCTTATCAAATGACACCTAAAGAAGCAGAAAAACACGCCAAAGAAGTTGCAAAATCAAGAGAAAGCGGCGATATAATATGGGATTACGATACCGTATTTGTTGCAGGTGTGCCCAATTGCATAGTATATAAGGTAGATAAGGGCGCCTTTGCTCACGATGATTACAGCATACGGTCGCTAACCGGGCAAGAACTTATTTATGTTAGGTATTGCACCGCCATAGATTATAGCCAGCCACACGCGCCCAATACCCCTCCGCCAACCATTGGCTATTACAGCTACATTTTTTACGATACCAAAAATACAGGCGAAACCTATTCAACTACAAGGCCATTTAAAACTGCCGGCCGTTACCACCTGGTAGCTAACGGCACATCTATTGATCCTAACGGCGAGGCTAATTTTATTGCAGAAAACCCTGTTAAGTGGTCTATCATGCAGCCGCCACAACCACCTCCTGTTATCGTAGTTCAGCAACCGGCACCTGCTCCTCCGCCGGTAGTAGTAGTAGCGCCACAACAGCCCGTAAACACTTACTCGGCTCCTGCTCCACCCCCACAACCAAATACTTACTCAGCCCCTGCACCTCCTCCACAACCGGCACCTGCTCCAAACACTTATTCTGGTAATGCGCCACAACCTGCTCCGAATACATACTCAGGTAACGCACCACAACCTGCTCCGAACACTTATTCTGGCAATGCGCCCCAATATGTAATAGTAGAAAGGCCGCATGACAGAGATGTGCGTGTAGATGGCAACAACGTGTACCAGGGCGATATGCAAATTGGCACCATACGTTACAACGAAATAAATGCAAACGGTATGCTCATGAAAACTATGGAAGTGTTTTTAAATAACGGCGTAAAAGTGGCTACAGCTTATACACAGGGCGACCCTAATATGTGGACCGTAGTAACCATGCGCGACCATGCCATGAACACCGTTAATCCGCATGACGAGCACCACAAAGAAGAGATAATAAGATATCTGGTTAGAGGAAACTACTTATAGTAATTGTGAATGCTAAATGTTTAATGCTTAATTAAACAGTCATTAGTAAAATTAAGAGCGGTTAACAGCCGCTCTTTTTATTTTGTTCGTTACCAATAAATGTTTTGCCTAATTATTTGGCAGGCACCACAGCAATGGTTAGCCTGCTAACACAAACAAGTTCTCCGGCTTCATTTTTAATTTCTATGTGCCACACCTGTGTGCTGCGGCCGGTATGTATGGGCCTGGCACGGCCGATTACAAGCCCGCTGCGAACAGATTTAATATGATTAGCGTTTATATCTATGCCATAGCACTGAAATTTATCGGCATCTATAGTAAGCACAGAACCAAGGCTGCCCAGTGTTTCGGCCAGCACCACCGACGCGCCACCATGCAAAACACCATAGGGCTGATGCGTGCGCTTATCCACAGGCATGGTGGCTTCTATGTATTCTTCGGTAAGGTTGCTTATTTTAATATCAAGCACCTCCATTATGGTGTTCCTGGCTCCTTTGTTAAGTACTTCTATAGGGACAATCTTTAGTTTAAGCGGCATAGTATTCGGTTATAAATTATGCGACAAAGGTAGGAGTTATCACTTATTTCGTATTTTTAATTTGTTAAGCAACCAGCGAATGACAATACTGTCGAGAAAAACAAAACTTAAACTTCAGTCCTGGGGAAAGATTGAACTTACCAGGATGAAAAAAAGGGCAACAAGCAAAACCATGATCATCTTTTGGTTGGCGTTTTTTATCTGTATTATATATGTGAACTATGGCCCTAAAGCCTATGCACATTATTTTTCTTATGTATTCATTTGTCTTACTATAGTGTCTATGGCTATTAGTGTTCGCACAACAGAATATGCCAACATTACCATTTCAAATCAAAAAGAAAAGCTGGCTAAACAAAACGAGTTGATATTAAAGCAAAAGAAGCTGGTAGAAGAAAAGAACAGGGAGGTGCTGGAATCTATAACCTATGCTAAGCGCCTGCAGGATGCCATACTTCCGCCTATTGGTCTTATTCAAAAGTATCTTCCGGAATCGTTTGTGCTATATAAACCTAAAGACATTGTGGCCGGAGATTTTTATTGGATGGAGGCATTAACGAATGAGGTGGTTTTAATCGCTGCGGCCGATTGCACAGGCCACGGTGTACCCGGTGCCATTGTTAGCGTGGTTTGCAGCAATGCTTTAAACCGTGTGGTTAAAGAATTGGGAATAACAGAACCCGGTAAAATACTTGATAAAACCCGGGAACTGGTACTTGAAACTTTTGAAAAAAGTGAAAGCAATATACAGGATGGTATGGATATATCTTTGTGCAGTTTGGATATTAAAAACAAACGCCTGCAGTGGAGCGGCGCCTACAATCCTTTGTGGGTTATTGCAGCCACAAAAGGCGCTACAGTAGAACTACCTGCCGATAAACAACCTATTGGCAAGACAGATAAGCCCATGCCTTTTACTACTCACACAATGGACCTGCAAAAAGGCGATACATTATACTTGTTTACCGATGGCTTTGCCGACCAGTTTGGCGGGCCTAAGGGAAAGAAGCTAAAGTACAAACCATTCCAGGAAATACTTTTGGCTGCCTCGCACCTGCCCATGAACCAACAAGCCACGCACCTTGAAACTATATTCAGTAACTGGAAAGGTAACCTTGACCAGGTGGATGATGTGCTTGTTATTGGTATAAGGATTTAAGCGACAATAGCCTAGTGTATCTTCCTTTGAGAACAGAATAATTTAGCTATATACTTACTATACTATATATTGATAATCAGAATAATATATATTGTATATACCACAAGAGGAAATAGAATTATTAAAATAAGTTGGTTAAATTTTCATGATTTGGTTGTATAGGTTTGCTCGGCAAATAAGCAATCTAACAAAACAACATGAAAAAAATTATCCTTTCACTAATCACCATTCACTTATCAATTTTCACTCTTTATGCCCAATCATGGTCTTCTGTTGATCCGGGTATAAGTATCTTCTCAGTTAATACGATAACAGTATGCAATAATGAGCTTTGCGCAGCATGCGCAGATGGTCATGGCGCATACTATATTTCTGGATTTAATAACTCTTCGTGGAATAGCTATAATGCAAATTTAACAGCGATAGGCAACGTAGCAATTAATATGCTCTATTCTTATAATAACAATCTTATGGTCGGCGGGTTATTTACATACGCCGGAACACCCGCTACCAAGGTTAATAACATTGCTATACTAAATGATACTACTTGGACACCTTTGAGCCGTGGACTTACAGGTCCTGGATTTTCTAACCAAGTTGGTACATTTACAACGTATAACAACAACCTTGTGGTTGGCGGGATTTTTGATTCTGCCGGCAACATCCATTCCCCAAGTATAGCTATGTGGAATGGATCTGCATGGGATAGTTTAGGCGGTGGATTTTCAGGATACCCTAATATTATAAATGCATTATGTGTGTATAACGGGAATCTTTATGCGGCAGGCTCGTTTCTAATAGCAGGTGGAACCCTGGCCAATAACATTGCCATGTGGAATGGTACTACCTGGGATAGCTTAGGTAGCGGAATTAACGGCTCAAATGTTTACGTAACTTCATTATGCGTATACAATGGTAATCTTTATGCAGGTGGCGCATTTACAAAGGCCGGCGGGGCGCCCGCTAATAATATTGCCATGTGGAACGGAACATCATGGTCGGCCGTGGGTACGGGGGTAGATACTATGGGGGCTGTTTATGCCTTAACTGTGTACAATGGCAGCCTTTGCGTAGCGGGCCAGTTTACAAATGCCGGTGGAAACCCTGCCAATAATATTGCGCTTTGGAACGGCACTGCATGGAGCGCCATGGGTAGCGGCACCAACAACATAGTATGGGGATTAACGGTATACAACGGCGCCTTATTTGCCGGAGGTGAATTTGATACTGCCGGAGGCCTGGCTACTAATCACATTGCTAGATGGGGAACAACACCTGCAGGTATAAACGACATTCAAAACAATACACAGGATATAAACGTTTACCCGAACCCCACCAACGGTGTACTCACCGTTGTAATTAAAAATTACGAATTAGGAATTACAAATCAGGTTGAAGTTTATAATATGCTGGGAGAAAAAGTGCATTCTCAATTTACAATTAATAATTCACAATTCACAATTGATTTAAGCAATAACCCTTCAGGCGTATATCTATACAAGGTAACTGCACAAGACGGCAATATTATTGGCCAGGGTAAGGTTGTCATTCAGAAATAAGAGCCTCTTCCTTCACTTTTAGTTTATTTAGGTAATGGTTCAAATAAAGTAATTTGGGTTGATGCCTTAGCACGCTAAAGGGACACATAGGGACTACAGGGGACTCTAGCACGCCCCAAAACCCACCCCTATACCCCTCCAAGGAGGGGATTTTATTACCACTTACGACCTACAACTATTGACTTACAACTCCAACCAGGTTGGTTGGCACAAACATCTGATCCCCCTCCGGTACAGTAACCTCTCCCAGGCCAATCGCTTTGCGCTTTTCATTAAGTGTCATCCACCAGGCTTGTGCTAAGCTGTTTATGCGGCTTTCTTCATCTTCGCGTATTTCACTAAAGTGCTGCTTGTCAATTTCGAGGCAGTAGCGGTGGTTATCCAGGCGCTCAAATTCGGGGAGCAAGTCGCGGTTAAGGCTATCTATAAACAGGTGCAGCTCGGGCAGCACACAATTGGTAATTAAAGCTTTACGTGCCTCCTGCATATTGCTGTATGTTTTATTATCGGGGTCGTTAAGTAACTGGCTGCTTACGCCATACACATTGCATATATCGCGCATACTGGCTTTTTGGCCTTCCCACAATCCTAAATCTTCGGCCTTAGCACCGGTGGTAATCCAATTCATTTTGCCACCTGTAATCAATATTTTACCATAGTTAGCAGGGCCACCATACTTCTCTTCATACTTCTTTTGTAAAGCATCCAGTTGCGTTTGGTCGTACTGCACATTTTCATCGGTAATGGTTAATATGCCTGTTGGGCCAAGATTTTTAATGAGCTTCATGCTCGCCTCGTAAGCATCATTGCTTTGTGCCACCACCTTGCGTGCCGCTGCCAATGGCGATACTCCGCGCACCGTACCATCGGGATTCCAGTACTTGGTGTAAATAATATCCTGCGGAAATATCTGCTCCCGGTAGCGGCCGTTTACATAGTTAAAGCTTTTGGGCAGCCCTGTGCTTTCATCCAGCGATATGCTTACAAACTGCGGTGACACAGTAATAAGCTGCACTACCCTACCCGCGTTCGCGCCTGTTTGAACGCGTATTTTGGGTATAAAGCATTCCCCCGTCAGCAACTTATAGCCAAATACGTTCTCAATAAACTCAGCCCTGCCCTGGTATTGGTTGGGCCTATGCAGCAGGTCGAGGATAGGGTGTTGCTTTAGCTCTACTTTGTTGTTCGGGTCGGTAACGTCGAACAGTTTGTAATGCGCCTTGGCAGCGGTGCGGGCAATCATCTCTATTACGGCATACACGTTAGGGTTGCGTCTATAACCATCGCGTATATACGATCGCGGATCGTCGCCGATGTTATATATGGCTCCCTCCTGCACATAGGCATAGCTTATGCTTGCGCCCTTGGTTACAAGTCGGTTATTGCCAAACTTTACCGGGCGACTTAAGTTATTATTGTGTTGTATTTTCATTTGTTGTTTGTTGTCAGTATGTTAATTCCCCCTTTGAATGAAGATTATGAAGGATGCTACTCGGGCGTGTCCCCGATCCCGAGTACTCGGGAGGGGCCGGGCTTTCGGCTCAAACTCCTCGTCCCGAGCACTCGGGACTGTGGGGTTCCGCCTCTATCCCTCACGCAAATTCATTGTTTATAGTTTATCGCTTATAGCTTCTCCTAATTCGTAATTTTTAATTTTTAATTAGCTGCTCAACAGCAGCGTCATACTCCTCTTTTGTGCGGAACTGTATGCACAGCCTGTGATGCGATGCAAAGTTTATGTGCATGTAAATAAACCCCGTTTGCATATCCTCTGTGTTATAGATATATAGTATATCCGAGGCATTGAGGTAATCGAGGTGGGTGTTGAGCACATACCTTTTGGTGACAAGATTTTTAATTAAAAGACTAAAAAAAGTTACTAAGCGTGCAATCAGTTTCATGTATTTTGATTTATATTTGTACTGTTTTCATGGCAGTGTTTTTATATACTTTTAGGCCAGAATTGCGAAAGCTTTTCTGGCCTTTTGGTTTTTACCCCATCCCCTAAAGGGGCTTTAAAGCGTGAGACCTATACCCCGGGCAGGGATGCGGAGGGAGGCGAAGCCTGACCCATACCTGAGGCCGGAGCGAACGCGGAGCCCGAAGCAGCCCGGCTGCCCGCATAAATAAACTAAAATAGATTCTTCACTTCGTTCTAAATGACAATTGCACTGAACTACGCAAACATCAGCCTCCGCTGCCGGGGATAGGAATAGAGATAGCGCAGGGCATCGATAGCATGGTCGGAATCTTTTACCGGGCGACGCACATAGGCCCCATCTTTATTGGTGTCCCACATGTACTGGCGCAACTCCTTTATTACATTCACGCTTGTTGATGTAACGTTTATTTTGCGGTCGAGCAATAGGTTAATGCCATGCAGCAGGCTATCGTTGCCTTTAACGGCAGGCTTTAACCCGAACCATCCTTTACGGTACAAATAGTCTATCGTTTTTGGCTCGGCGCTATCGGCTACCGCCAGGGCCCTTAAATCGAGGTGCTTGTGGGCGAACTCTATCAGCTCTTCATTTTGCATGCCGCTGCGGTATAGCAATTCGTGCACGTATAATTCACCGTTGTATTCGTTCACCTGTATAACGGCAGTTGGCGAGTGCGTAAATCCAAAGTCGATGCCGTAACCTATTAAACTACCTGGCAGGGTTTCTATTTTCTCTGTTTGCCCCATCCCGATAGCCATCGGGACCCTAAAGGGGCTTTGAGTTCCCCCTTCAGGGGGTAAGGGGGCCACAATTTCCCAGTTCGTAAACACCATGCCTTCGTTCATGCCTATTTCGCCCTCGCCATACACCTTCCACCAGCTTGTGTTTTGACGGCGGCGCTCTATGTTCCGCTTTTCTTCTTCTCCCAGGAAGTCGTTATCCAGGTAGGAGGATTTAACAAATACCAAGTCTGCTGCGGGCAGTGATGGCATAAGCTTGTCGTGTACCCAAAAACGACAGACGGGATTGAAATCAAGTATGGTTTGTTTTCGGGTGCGTACGTCCAGTTGCTGGAATGATTCATAGTCGATATTGTTACATTCGTTAATAAATAAAATATCCCTGCGTGCGCCACGTAGCTTGGCTTCCGCGTCGGCTGAGAAGAATTCTATGGTGCTGCCCTCGATCTTAAAGGTGTGCTCCGTTTTGTTCTCTGCCGCGTATTTATCCCACTCTATCATTTGCAATATGCGCCTGAAGTCGCGCAGGGCGCCCCGCTTCAGGTGGGGTAACGATTCGGCCACAACCGATATAACGCAGCCTTTGTGCTCGGTGGCGTAACTCAAAAGATACTGCAGGATAGAGAACGTTTTACCCGAGCCTGTGCCGCCCTGGTGCACCACGTAGCGCTTGCCCGAGTTATTAGCCGATGTTATTTTGGGGTTAAAATTCAAGGTAGTGGTTAGTGGTTGGTTCGGAATGCAAATATATAAATAATTTATTACATAGTAATCATTTTCGTAATATTTTATATAAACCACGTGACAATTCATTTAATCAGGGCGTTACCCGCCCAAGCGGGTCGGGCTGACCCGCTGCAAGTCCGGTAGGGCTTTCCGCTCGCATCCCTAACGCGAATAACAGATTTGAAGCAGCACCCTCTTCATCCCTGCCCGAAATATAAGGATTCACGTTTCAAAGCCCCTTTAGGGGTTTGGGGCAAACCGAAAGGCCAGTTGTCATTTCGAACGTAGTGAGAAATCTAATTTCAGATCCTTCGCTACGCTCTGGATGACAATTTTGCGTTTAAAATTTTTTATTTTTCAACCCGATTTTTTAATTGCCTTACAAAGAGAGAGAAAAAAGATTCTTCTTCTTTCTTTCTCCTTCTCATACTCTTCCTCTATCTATTATCTTTTTCAAAAAAGAGAGAGAAATGTCAACAAAAAAGTAAAACACTTATTAACACCCCCTTTGAAACAGCAGTAAATAAAGGGATTAGCGAGGGGCATAAACCATATGGTTAACCATATGGTTCTTTTTATCAAGTAATTATTTGGTAATTACATTGCTTACAAATTTTCCCGCCTATTTCATACCTTTGGCATATACTAAGTATTTGCGGGTATTTTTATGTCTAAAAAGCTAATCACATTTTTACTTCTTGCTGCCTTTGTAGTGGTTTCCTCAGCATATATATACCCTGCCCACAGCTATCCCGATAATTCATATACCGCACTTTATTTCAAAAGTTTAACCGTTCTGGAAGAAAAGCTGAATAGCGCTTACAAGGCCGCCGACCAGGCAGACCTTGCCACCGATATAGGCAGAAAAACCGTGTACACTCAACTATATATTTGCCGTAAAGCTTTAAAGCGAGCTGATATATGGCTGCGGTATTTTGAACCCAACGCCTACCGCTATTTAAACGGCCCATTACCTGTAGAATGGGAAACAGAAGTTTTTGAAAAATATGAAAAGCCTTATCGTAAACAAGGTTATGGCCTAACCCTTGCAGAAACCAGCCTCGACAGCGGAGTAAAAAACAAAGAAGCCATAAAGCAACTTATACAACCTGCCATACAGGAATTACAAGTTTACAGGACCGATTCCATTACAAGATATTTAAACACCTTCGATCACTTTTTCCTGGCTAACAGGTTATACCTGCTCAACCTGGCTGCTATTTACACTACAGGTTTCGAGTGCCCCAATAACGACAGCATTATTCCTGAATTGCGCGATATGATAAATGGGGTGTCAGAAATCTACAAAGCTTATAATTTTAGCTATCCTGCCCAACCACTTACAGCAGCATACATGGCGCTTTATGCCAGTTTGCAAAGCTTTGTAAACAGCCAGCCTACCGACTTTACTCAATTCGACAATTATACTTTTATCCGCGATTTTGTTAACCCGCTGTTTGCTATCAACCAAAGCTGCATACGCGATTACAAGGTGGCTTCAGTCAATCTGTGTGATTATACCTTGAATGCGGGTGCAACATCCATTTTTGATAAAGACCTTTACAACGGACAAAACGCCATGGGCATATATTCCGGCGTAACAGATCCCAAAATAATAACCCAAATAAAGCAAGTAGGCAAAATGCTCTTTTACGACCCTATACTTTCAGGCAATAACGAACGCAGCTGCGCATCCTGCCACAAACCCACTGAACACTATACCGATACTGCCGTTACTACGGCATTGAATTTCAATACGGTTACATCGCTGCCACGTAACACTCCATCGCTCATCAATGTTATGCATAACCATTTGCTTATGCTCGATGGCAAACATATAAGTCTGCAAAACCAGGCTATGGGCGTAATTACAAGTCCTACCGAAATGGGTGGCAATGCAGATGAGGTCACAAAAAAAGTGCTATCGTGCAAGGAATATAAAGACGCGTTTGAGCAGCTTAAAAAGTACACCTACAAAAACAAAGAAGTAACCTTCGATCATATTATATCAGCTATTACAGCATACGAATCTGACTTCAGCAGCGCTACCTCTCCATTCGACCAGGCTATGAATAAGCATAGCGACATGAGAACAGAATGCCGCGCAGGCTTTAACCTGTTCATGGGTAAGGCGCAATGCGGTACATGCCACTACGTGCCGGAGTTTAACGGTGTAAGGCCCCCTTATATAGAATCGGAATTTGAGGTGATAAGCGTACCCGCAGATAATAACTATACTGCACTAAGTAGCGATTCGGGCAGGGCCGGCATTTATTATGCGCCGGAGATGATGCATGCCTTCCGCACCAATACGGTAAGGAATGCAGATTACACCAAACCCTATATGCACAACGGGGTATTTACTACCATGAGGCAGGTCATTGATTTTTATAACGCAGGCGGTGGCAAGGGTAAAGGCCTAATAGCTGCCAACCAAACATTATCAGCCGCTCCATTGCATCTAACAGATACCGAAATAAAAGAACTACTCGCTTTTATTACCACCCTGAATGAAGATGTGCCAAAAGAGTTACCGCCCGATCATTTACCTTTGTCGAAAGATAAAAACCTGAACAACCGCAAAATAGGCGGAGTATATTAATTAAGGATAATATGAAATTATGCATGGCCCTTTTATTTCTTTACCTGGCTGCTTCGCCGGCAGGGTGCCATGATAAATATGTTCAGCCCGATTTGCCGCCACACTTAACAGATGCGCAAAAAACAGAGGCCATGAAGGAATGGAACGATGGTGAAATGCTATTTAAAACCAATTGCTCACAGTGCCACGGTATTTTTACCAAGGGCAAAGACTCTATTCCAAACTTTACCAAGGTGCAGATGGATAAGTATGCTTCTCGCTTTTTAGCTATGGATCCAAAAAACCATGCCGTAATAAGACAAATAGCGCCCCAGGATTTTTTTAAAATAACCTTCTTTTTAGCGCACCTGCAAAAAAACAGCCACATATCTCCGCAGCCCGCACCACCCGACCACAAGCACAACAGGCCGGGATTTCCGAGAGGGTTTTAGGTAGGGTAACGCATCTGTTCAACTGCCCGTTTCTTTCTTAATATTTCTAAAAGTTTGCGATTTTGTATCTTACTCTCGAGCCAGGAAACAAGATCAATCTCTTTTTGCAAAATAGATTTCTCAGCATCTTTATTTTGATTAAGGTTAGCCAGCAGTTGGGTAAGCTCATCCAATTCTTCCTTACTGCTGTTGCATTTGGGCAATTTATATTCAAAAAAATCAACGAACATTTTATCGAAGTTTGTTAAAGGATAGTTATTATTAACAAGCCATCGCCTGCTTCTTTTAGCAATGTAAGGAAGCATTTCCGTGTTTTTTAACTCGTAATGGATAATAAGTATTAACAACCTGGATAGCATCTGTGCATCCTTTCTGTACTCACTTTTTTCATCTATTACTTTATTAACGGACAACAGAGCTTCATGATATTTACCTACTAGCAAATAACTGACAGATAAAACAAAATATCCGACAAAAGTAAGTTCGGGGCAACCCATATCTATATAGGCCTGTATACCTTTTTCGGGGTTTAACCATTCAAGCTGCGCATTTATAAAATTGGTTAACACAAATATTTCCCCTGCCTCTTTAATGGAATAGTTCTTACTAGTTCGAGAAAGTGATTTATGGAATTTCATGGCTTTAGCAAAAATAATTTCTATCTCTTTTGTTTTACCATCAGAATACGAAGCGACCAATAAATTATTCAGAGCCTTTAAGTATTCTTCAGGGAATGCATTACGTATATCCGCGTTATCATCAAAGTATTCCACCCACTCTTTAAACATCCCGATTATTTCTTCACTTCGTTTGTTTTGGTTTACAAGGTGATGATATTTTATTTTATAAAAATATTTTTTGGCAGAAAAAGTGATGGCAGATCGCTTGTCTTTTAACAGCGGATCATTAAATAACTTGCGCAGTCGCTTGTTTTCAATTTCGTTACCGGTATGCACTTCAGGGCTTCTGTTGGCAACTCCTATCTCCATGGCAAGGTCGCGGTAATTTATTTCGTTAATAAACATATCCAGGTATTTCCGCTGCTCCTTCATTCCCACATTCACAAAATTCTTTAGTTCCAGGTCGGAAATATCCAAGGCTAAGTTTGCTTTTAATGAGTATATCAATATCAGGTATTCCATCTTTTCAAATTCCAGCGACTTCTTTTCAGCTTTATCTAAAACACTCGCAGCCATTTTTGAAAGATCCTTTTTATAAAGTATTTCTGCCTGTATGATCAGATCATGTATCTCTGCATCAATTAAATCAGTTGAATGATATTCGGTAAGGCTCTTTAAGATCATTTTAGTTAAATAGCTTTTTGCCTTATCTATATTGTATGCAAACCCTTTGCTCTTAAGTTTTTTCCTCAAAAGCGTTTCATCATACTCTTTCATTCCATTTAATGCGTCAAATAAAATGGTGTACGCACGTTTGCTTCTCTTTTTACTTATACCGAATACCTTAAAGAATAACTTTTCTTTAGGCTCCATTGCCTTTATAAGTGCGTATAATTGATCTGAATATGTTTTCATGCATTATAATTTAGTACTAATTCTATCTTCTTTATTAACTGCTAAAATATTATGAATATCAATATAATATATAATTTAATTTTATGTTATTATGGTTATTTTTAAAATATTTTGTTTTGGATAGGCGCGTACTATGTACAACCTTTGTAACAATAAAAAAACGATAATGAATAGAATATATACTACTCTTTGTTTGCTTTTATTTTTTTGCACAGCTTGGGGGCAAAGGGGCAAGGATGGAGCAGCTACCATTACTTCATCTGTTAAAGTTAATGAGTATACCTTCATTACTGCCGACGCGGCTGCGGGCAGTACTTCTATCGCAGTAGCCAATAGCGCACTTAATACAAATAGCCGCTTTGCAAACAACCTGGTACCGGGCGACCTGATTATGATCATTCAAATGCAGGGAGCAAACGTATTAACGGGTGTGTACGATAGTACATGGGGGTCTATCACTTCTTACAATAATTGTGGGTTATATGAATTAAGAGAAGTCGCGTCGGTTCCTAACAGTACTACTATTGATCTTACATGCCCGCTTATAAATAGCTATACAGATACAGGCAATGTGCAGATAGTGCGTGTTCAGCGTTATTCATCATTAACCATAAACGCGGGCGGAAACATAGGCTGCGACGGGTGGAATGGGCAAGATGGTGGCGTTATTGCCATAGAGGTATTAGGGGCAACCATTATCAATGGCTCTGTTAATGCAGATTCGCTGGGCTTTAGAGGCGGGCAGTTGGGGAATGTGGCTTTTAATAGCCTTGAATTGATCGAGACCACTTTTGATACTAACATTACCTTGGGTGGTCAAAAGGGAGAAGGGATAGCAGGCTACCAGGCAAGCTATAATATATTGGGAGGGATGTATTGCCGCGGAGCAGCAGCAAATGCAGGCGGCGGCGGCGATGGATGGAACTGTGCAGGCGGTGGTGGCGGCAATGGAGGCAGCTTAACAGCATATAACGGAGATGGAAACCCCGATACATCTAACCCCAACTGGGTAACAGCCTGGAATTTGGAATATGCCGGTTTTGCCCTTAATGTTTCATCAGGTGGAGGAAGGGGTGGCTATGCAGCCGCCAATGGCACGAACAATCCTCTTACTGTGGGCCCGGGTAATGGCTTATGGGGATCCACCATAAGAAATAATATGGGTGGCAAAGGCGGCAGACCTCTTGATTACTCAACCGGACGTTTGTTCTTAGGCGGTGGCGGTGGCGCAGGGCATGAAGATAGCCACCACGGTGGCGCAGGGGCAAACGGCGGTGGGCTAATATATCTAACCACATATGGAAATATCTCGGGCACAGGCCTTGTTAAAAGCAATGGACAGCATGGATTTGTAGCACATGGTAATGCAGGTGATGGCGCAGGTGGTGGTGGTGCCGGCGGAACCATTGTAATTACTTCAACAGGCACTATTTCGGGAATTACGGTTAGCGCTAACGGTGGAGATGGAGGCAACCAGGATATTAATTCAGCTACTGAATGCGAAGGCCCTGGCGGCGGCGGAAGTGGCGGCTATATCGGGCTTTCAAACACAGGCGTTTCTCAGTCAATTTTACCGGGTGTAAATGGAACTACCAATGCAGGGAACATGACGGCTTTCCCTCCTAATGGCGGCACCAAAGGCGGCTTTGGCGATACGGCTACCGTTGTACCTAATTTTACCATAGCTGCCAATGGCGATACTATTTGTCGCAACTTAAGCACAACACTTACCGCAAGTCTTACAGGCACCGTTCCTCCGGGTACAGCCATAGAATGGTTCGATTCTGCTAAAGGCGTTACTCCGGTTGGCACAGGCACAACATATAATACGCCGGTGCTTAACGGAACCGATACATTTTATGTAGGTACATGCCCGGGTACTTACCGTTTGCCCGTTATTGTGGTGTGCTCAAATCCACGCCTGGTAAAACAAAGCGACAGCGTTTGCATAGGAGACTCTATAACACTTAACGCAACAGGAGGTTCAGCCTATTTATGGAGCACCGGGGCCACCACATCAAGCATAAAAGTTAGCCCTCCATCTATCCATACTTACTCGGTTACTATTACCGGCTACCTTTCCTGCGGAGATAGTTCAATGACCGCAACGGTCGCAGTTGTTAACTATCCTCATGTACTTATCTCAGGAGATACACAGGTATGCAACGGCCTGGCAGATACGCTAAACATTAATGGCAGCACGTATACCTATTTATGGAGCAACGGCAACACAACTACACAATACATACTGCATAATATCACTGGCGATTCTACAGTTTCGGTAAAAATCAATAATGCCATGTGCGCCCTGGACACTACAATTCATGTTAGCGCAAAGCCTTTTCCTTTGGTTACTGTTCAGCCACAAAGCATTTGTACAGGCACGTGCACCCTATTAACAGCAAACGCAAGTGGTAATGGGCTAACTTACCATTGGAGCAACGGAGCCACCACAGATACTACAACCGTTTGCCCATCAAGCAACAACACATACACTGTTAATGTGTCTAATGGATGTAATACAGAAAGCACTGCCGCAGTAACCGTTTATACTACTTCTTTTTATGCTTGCTGCGATACAACTATAGGCAAGGGCGATACGGCAAACTTATTTGCAAGCGGTGCAATACACTACAGTTGGAGCCCTTCTGCAGCAATCGATTGTGATACATGCCATGATGTTAAAGTTCATCCTGATGAAACAACTACTTATACCGTAATCGGTATAGATGCACACGGATGCGAAGCCGAAAGAGCATTTACCGTAACGGTTGAAACTCCCTGCGCCGACTTTACCGTGCCCAATATATTTACACCCAATAATGATGGCATAAACGACGACTTTGTAGTGCATGTGCTTAATGTATCGTCTTACAACCTTACTGTATTCGACCGTTGGGGCAAACAGGTATTTGCTTCCAGCGATCCCAGCGTATACTGGAACGGCAGAATTAACAGCACCGATAACCTTGCTCCCGACGGTACTTATTATTATGTGCTTACCGCTTCTTGCAGCAGTAACAAGTATACCAAGAAAGGATTTGTTATTGTGGCAGGCGAAAAGTAAAATAGCCTTCTTTATCTCCCTTTAAAATACTGCACCTCTCTTTCGTGCTTTTGGGCAGCAGCTAAAGAGGAGAATGTACCTAGGTTTCTGCGTTTTTTTGTTTTAGGATTCCTCTTCCTGGAGTAGAGTCTGTATTCGCCCGATTTCAACTTCCGTATCATAACCTTACCAATTTGTATACAAAAATAAAACTGACGGGATGGGCTTTATAATTTATTAGGTCAACACCAAAAAAGAAAAGATGTAATGAAAATGATCCGACAAAAGCGCCTTTTAACTCACTGACTGCGACAAAAATCTGTCACATCCAAATAAAATAATGTTACGAATATCTTTTTTACTGATTTATCGAAATTAAAATCAAAATCGTTTAGCGCGGGTATACTTTCGAACCAGAAACAAAGATCATAATATATAATTTATTTGATCATGAAATACAAAAGCTCAGATGGCGTTACAGCCAAAGAAGTAACACTACAAAAGAAAAAGAAAACCCCTCCTGCCGGTAATATGAAGGCGGTAAGGATACATGAGTTTGGAGGAGCTGACAAACTGATGTATGAAGATGTGCCAATACCACAACCCGCACCCGATGAAGTACTTATTCATGTGGTGGCATCATCGGTTAACCCTATAGACTGGAAGATACGCGAGGGCCACATGAAGGACCGCGTTAAGCTACCCCTTGTTTTAGGTTGGGATGCTGCAGGTATTATTGTAGGCACAGGAGATTTGGTAAACCATTTTATAGGCGGTGATAAAGTATTTGCACGCCTCGACCCAATGCATGACGGAGCCTATGCAGAATACGCGGTGGCAAAAGCAAGCGATGTGGCTCATGCCCCGCACATTCCTTTGTACGAAAGCGCGGGCGTTCCGTTGGCGGCACAAACTGCATGGGCCGGTCTTTTTGAAATGGGTAACCTTAAACCAAAACAAAAAGTGCTTATACATGGCGCATCGGGTGGCGTGGGCACATTTGCTGTGCAACTGGCCAAAATTGCAGGCGCTTATGTAGTGGCCACCACATCGGCAGAAAATGCGGAGCTGGTAAAAGCGTTAGGCGCGAATGAAGTGATAGATTACAAGAAAGAAGATTTCAGCCAGATGGTAAAGGATATGGACCTTGTATTCGATACCATTGGCGGAGAAACACAGGCAAGATCGTGGCAGGTAATACGCAAGGGCGGCACACTGGTATCTACTGTAGGCGCAGATGAAAAGGAAGCGGCCAGGCACGGGGTAACAGGTAAGTCGTTCATGGTTAATTCAAGCGGTGGACGCTTGCAGGAAATTGCGGCGCTTATAAACAAACACCTTTTGCGTGTGGTAATAGATAAAGAGTTTACCCTGCAGGAAGTGAAACAAGCGCATGAACTAAGTCAGTCAGGTAAGGCAAAAGGAAAAATAATTCTACGTGTATCCAACGAAAAATAAAACGTAACCGGCATAATATGAAAAACCTTTTAATCCTATCCATCATGGCCATAGTATCCACCAGAACAGTAACCGTACAAAGCACTGCCTTTAGCAGTAACGGGTTTATTCCGGCAAAATACACCTGCAGTGGTTCTAATATAAATCCACCCATCAGCATAAAGGATATACCTGCAGGCACCAAGTCGCTGGCTCTAATACTCGACGATCCGGACGCGCCTAAAGGCACCTTTGTGCATTGGGTAATGTGGAACATACCCGTACAAAACAGAATAGAAGAGAACAGTGCCCCCGGCATACAGGGCAAAAATGGTAAAGGAGAAAATTCGTACACGGGCCCCTGCCCTCCTTCGGGCACGCACCGCTACCACTTTAAGGTGTACGCGCTCGATACCAAACTCGACCTGCCTGCAAGCACCGATAAAGATGGCCTTATAAGAGCGATGGCCGGCCACGCCCTTGGCATGGGTGAACTTACAGGACTTTACAAAAAATAAAAAAACAGAACTCTAAAACAAAACGTTATGAATAAGAACCAAAGCAACCAGAACATTGAAAACTACGATTCAACAGCAGTAGCCGTAGGCTTAGGAAAAACAAAAAAATGGATCACCCAGGGTATTATAGAAGCCGATCATATTAAAGACGCCCTTAGGCAGTATGCAGGGATAGAGAAAGACTGGATAGTTGTAATTGTGAAGAATGATAACATATTGCTGGATGGGCACGTGAACACCCTTTCGCAACGCGAAGATGCCACAAAGGTGGTGAGGTCATTGATCAAGCACCCGGTAAAAATAGATAACAACCTAAAGGTTGATATTGAATACGCGGGCGCTGATGTATTTGAATATTAAAACAAAGCTTTTGTGAATTAATTTTGCCTACTCTGTTCTGGTTTACTATTCTTCTCTTACCTGCTTCAAGAATTAGTTGAGACGGAGCAACCTTATCTTTTAGGTTCTTTAAAGCCGCTTTTCCCAAGTAATTTTTACTACTTTTGGGGCTTCAAAATCTGCATACTTATGATCAAACGAACTACCTTATCACTATTACTGGCTATTGCATTAACCTGCCCTTTTACACTTTTTGCACAACAAAACGGAGCCAAGGTAGATGCGGTTACCATATCGCAAAACTATGGTAACAGCATTGTTAAAATTCTTATATACGATTCGGTTATGGCAAAAACTAACCCGGACCTGGCCTATATGGGCCGCGGATCGGGCTTTTTTGTTACCGAAGACGGGTACATTTTTACCAACAGGCACGTTATAGACCTGGCCACCAGGGGATATTATAAGTATACCGTACATAATAACGAAACAAAGAAAGACGAGGATCTGAAGGACCTTTACAGCCCATCTGTATTAACAGATCCTAACATAAAAAGAATTAACTATGTAGGCCGTGGATCAGCCATTGTACAGGTATATACCGATAAAGACGGTAATTACAAATTGTATTATGGCAAGGTGGTAGCTATGGATACCGGTAACTTTGACGGAGCCATTGTTAAAATAGTGTCTGACTTGCAAGGCAACCCCGTAACCGATAAGTTCCATCCTATACCTTTGGGTAATTCAGACTCAGCAGTACAGGGAGAAGATCTTTGTATCTATGGCTTTCCGGCACAGTATAATGGAGACATGAGCTATATGTTAAAAGATATGAGCACACTTGTTTTTGGTAAGCACAGCGGTAGCGATTATGCCATAAATACCGAATATGGCTTTATTAAAACAGATGCATCTATTAACAGCGGAAACAGTGGCGGACCTGTTTTTGGTAATGGCAACGTAGTAATAGGTATAGCTACCGCAGCCTTCGAAAAAACCAACATTGGCCTGGTGGGCGGCATAAACGGCATGTATAACCTGGTTGCTTTAATCCCCGATTTGCAAAAACAACTGGCCGGTAAAATAATGCCTGCAGACCATAAACCGGCGCATCTTACTACCAAACTATATGTGCCTTATCCTTTACCCACTAAAAAGAAATTGCGAAAGATAAATCACACACCCATACATAACAGCTCATTCAACCACTTTATGCTGGTAGATATTTCTTTAAGCGCAACGGCAAGCGGCAACGAGGTATGTACACTGGCCCCTATGACAACAAATCGGCCTGATCTTAGCCCTTATGGAAACACAATGGGATTTAACACCCCCGGAGGAAATTTTAACATCCGCACAGTCGGTAATTTTGGTATTAATTTTAAATTCTCTGCTCCTAGTTTGATACGTTATAAAAACAACGCGCTAGGATTATTTGTAAGATTATCGGGCTCTGAGATAATTCAGGATTGGTCAACCGTTTCCCTATACGGAACCGATAGCGCAGGCAACAAATACCCGTTTTCATTAGTTGGCAATAGCGCCGGAAACCTTCCTAAAACTGCGCCCCAGGTAAACCATAACCTTAACATTGGTGGAGATGTTGGAATAGTTTACACTTATCGTTTCACCAATATGCTCTCTATCAGTGCGTATTATAGTATTGGTATAATTGAAGATTTCAACAATGAACAAATTGCTGTGGTTAGCCCTACAAACCCTACCAATGGTTATTATTATCCAGGTACAATAAGTGACCCTCCGGGTGATTATGTCTCCTACGCCCCAACATATTCATCTATACCCATTGAGCAATATATTGGTTTAACATTAAGGTTCCACCATATAGCGCTAGATGTAAATTATGCCTTTGGAGGCTCGGAAAATATACAGTTATCTGTAAGGAACTACTCAGACAATATTACGCAATCTCTTTCGGGAAGTATAAACAACAGAAACTCGGTAAACGTTTCTTTAGGATTCCAGTTTAACCGCAAAAAAGGCAGGTAATTTTGCCTTCCTATAATAAGGGTACAAAGAGAGATTAGTTTCTTATCCTGTTTTTGTCAATTGCGTAAACAACAATACCGCCAACAAGCAATATAAGGCCTGCCAGGGGCGACCATTGCACCCAATGGTTTACCGACCTGTCTATATGCACCTGCCCTATGTCCGCTACTTTTTCTGAAGTAAAATAGTTAAAGCCCCTGACGGCGATCATTACGGCGCCAACTATCATCATTACTATAGCCAGTGTTTTCATTCAATTAATTTTCGCCAAAATAGATACGTTACAACAGGTATGCTATTTTATTTCGGCGAATGCCCCTGCACAAACCATGAACCATAAACTATAAGGCACGGATACACTAAAATCTCCGGCTAAAGTGTTACCGTAGCCGATCAGGTGCCAAAAGCAAAAGTGGGAAAGCAAGTTAAGACAGCAATGCGCAACTTATTTTGCAGGCAAGGTTGGTTGCTATGTTAAAATAACAAAAGCAATTTACAGTTAGCCGTTATCCCACGTAGCTGCCACCGACCACTTTAACATGCAGCACACTTTTGTGGGCAAGGTAGCAGTGCTGAAATAAGCTCGGCAACTGCAGGCAAACTACTGACTTCCACTCAATTCCTTTTTGTAGAGGTTATTGTAGAGGCTAATTATTCTTGTAACGGAAATAGCCGGTATACTTTTGTGCAGATATAAATAATGAATAGTGAAAAAGCAGAAGCCGTATGCATTTTTTGTAATAATATTTGCTACCAATGCCTTCCTTTCTTTTGGACAGTTACCTAATCAAACATCAAACTATAGAGTAAACTGGACAGTAGACCCGTTCGATCAAAAAGCTTTTATCGAAAACAAGGGCCAGTTTTCAGAACCATTGCCTAATGGCGATGCAATACTTTACCAGGCAATAATAGGGAGAGTGTACGCTTATATCACCAGGCACGGCATATTATATAAGTACACTGAGATACCTATGCGAAAAGTTGAAAACGGTAAAGATGAATATCCGGATAAGGACGAGGTAAAAGCAACGCCGATACAGCATTACCTGCTTGCTACATGGCAAGGTAGTAGTGATAAAGCAATTGCTATGGCAAGTGATGAGCAAACCTATTACGATACCTATACCACTAAAAGTGGTGGCATTAAGGCAAATGCTTATAAAAAAGTAACCTGCATCAACGTGTATCCGGGCATTGATATAGAATACCTTTTGCCCGATAATGGAGGAATAAAGTATACGCTTATTGTGCATCCGGGTGCTAATGCTTCACTGGCACAACTAAAATATAAAGGAGCTAAAAGCCTGAATGCGGATGCCACCGGTAACATTGTTATTGAAACAGGCTGGGGAGAATTTACCGACCATGCACCCGAAGTATTTTATGCCGATGATCATAAAAAAATAGATTGCAAATACCTGCTGAATAACAATACGGAATCATTTAAACTAAATAATCCGGAAGCGGGAAAAACTATTGCGATTGACCCCTGGACAACTATGTGGACACAGAACCCGGGTATTACTCTTCCTACAACCAGCACCGATGCTACATTTGATGTAGATTATGATTACAATGGCAATGTATATGCTTGTGGTAGCTCCAGTAAAAAATTAGTAAAAATGAATAGTTCAGGAACCATTTTATGGACCGCCAATAATATTTTTGCCGCACAATATTTTTATGGAGGTTTTTGTGTAGACAGGGCAACAGGCTCCTGTTATATTACAGGAGGCGAAACTTCATCAATTTCTCCGGGGGCAGGAGTTATTAAAATAGATAATGCAGGCCTGTGCACCGATAGTTTAACACTTACCCCTATGATAGAGTACTGGAGAATAAAGTTTGATCAGTGCAACGACCAGGTAATTATTGCGGGCGGTGGCCCGCAGGGGCATAATGATGTTGTTAGTTTTGACACCAACCTTGCCAATGTGGTTTATTCAAACCCGTTTTTTCCGTCTTGCAGTTTATACCAGGATCTTACAGGTCTTGCCATAGACCCCAGTGGTGCATTTTGCTATATGGCAAGCACCACCGGATCAGAAGCTGCACACAATGACCATATAGTTCAGTTGCCGCTCCCCGCCCTTACCTCCCCACTTTATAACGTTACCGATAACCTGAGTTTAGGGGAATTTAACTGCAATCATTACGCTAACCAGGTAATTGCACTAGGTATGAACTGCCTTGCTGCCAGCCTTGATTATGTATATGTGTACGATGGTATTCACCTAAACCGCTTTAACAGCGCTACTGGCGCGCCGGCATTAACAGTCACCCTGCCGGGTACATGGACCGGTTACTGGAGTGGCCTTGATGCAGATATTAGCGATAATGTTTATGCCGGAAATCAGAAAAACATTTTTGTGTTCGATTCTACGCTAACGCAAACAGCTACCATTGGCCCAATGGCCGATACGATAACCGACCTTGTGCTGGGCCATAATGACCAGGGCGCTTACAACGGCTTATTATATGTTTGTGGTGGCAGTTTTGTTTCAAGCATAAAACTAAATTCGCCTGCAAGCCATTATACCATAACCAAAAATCGCACTCTTACTTGCGATTGCAACGCCAACGCAACAGGAACATTGGTTATAAACAGTAATCCGGTTACTACAAATGTTACGTATGTGTGGAGTAACGGACAAACTACACAAACAGCCACGGGCCTGTGCCCTGGCAGCACCTATACGCTTACCGTAGGTGTGGGCTGCACGTATCATTTCTCAGATACCTTTAACATTACCCCCGGATATGTAACCGCAACCAAATCTCAGATAAGTGCGACATGCGCTAGCCCCGGCCGGATAATGGCAACCGCTAATGGAGGGTTACCTCCATATACCTATCTGTGGAATAACGGCTCTACAAGTTCATCCATAGATAATCCGCTAAATGGTACATATTCTGTTAGAATAACTGACCATGGGGGATGCCATGATACGGCAGGCTTTATAGTATCGGGCACAGAATATGGAAACGTTACCGCCGCCTTTTCGCTATCGCCCCAGCTAACAAGCATAGCGCATCCTGCCGTTCAATTCACAGACCACTCGAAAGACGAACTTGGCATACAAAACTGGCAATGGAACTTTGGGATAAGCGATAGCGCAAGCAGCTTGCAAAATCCGGTATTTTCATATACTGATACAGGTACATTCTGCGTAACCTTGCGTGTTACCGATAACCAGGGATGCCGCGATTCGGCAACCAATTGTGTGGTTGTATATCCCGACCTAAACCTTTATATACCCGATGCGTTTAGTCCGAATGGTGATGGCCTGAATGATGAATTCGCACCAAGGGGAACGGGTCTGCAATATTACACCATGAACATTTTTGACCGCTGGGGCAACCAAGTGTATACCACCTCAACAAGTCAACCCTGGAAGGGTTCATCGTCAGGTACCATTGTACCGGAAGGGGTTTATTTATACCAAATTATAGCCACCGACTATTTTAACATGCAACACACCTTTGTGGGCAAGGTTACAGTGCTGAAATAGTAGTATTACTGGACATTATTTAAGAGATACTTTTACGGAACCGGGCCTGCACCATATCGGCATACGGAAGTTGC
>Ga0206806_1041_pt1 | contig 32214 bp, 28 predicted proteins | sample Alteio_BWOrgCont_60_FD_152911 | JGI IMG/M metagenome (GOLD analysis project Ga0206806, IMG submission 152911) | Enriched cells from forest soil in Barre Woods Harvard Forest LTER site, Petersham, Massachusetts, United States -... | ecosystem: Environmental > Terrestrial > Soil > Temperate forest >... | reverse complement strand
CTCGGGCCAGGGTAGCAATAAAATTAAGGTAAACTGGGGCAGTGTTGGCGGTACTGTTTCTGTAGTAGCGAGCAACAATTGCGGCGGCTCTGCCGCAAGTACCAAAATCGTTGGAGTTGTACCCGCCCTTACGGCCGTGATAAAAAGCAGTGATGCGGATAACACTGTTGCGGTTAAGAATGAAATAATGTTATACCCTAACCCAGCGGGAGCCGCAACAACAATACAGTTTACCAGTAAGGTGGCCGCAAAATATATTATTACAATTACTGATGCACAGGATAAAGTACTGGAACTTAAGAACGGTATAAGCGTGAAAGGCAATAACACAGTAAAAATAAATACCGGCAAATACGCAAAAGGAACATACTTTATAACAGTTACCGATAAAGAAAACGGCCGGAGAAGCAAAGCTTTAGTGATAGGAGAAGCAAATTAATTATTATAAGTTTATGAAGGCCTGCAGCGTTAAAAGCTGCAGGCTTTTTTATTACCGCATATAACAGTACTTAGGCTTAAAAGGCGGCCTATTAATTTAACTGTAGCCGCAGGCAACAAGGAACTGATAACAGTTTTTGTTTATCTTAGAAGCTGTATAAAACCGATTTAGCATAATTCGCATGGCTGATAAATGAACTATAAATACACCGGTTTGGTTTAGCTGAAGAGAATATTTTGAAGCTTGCCTACAAAAATGATACTTTTCAGCGCCCTCAAAAAAGGCCGTCTCTTTTGTTTTGTGGCCAACCCTCTTCCATTTCTTAACAAACATTTCATTGCCAAACCTTTCATTTTGTTTCGCAGGCTGGCTTTAATTCCTTTACTTTTGCAAATTGGCCTTTTTTGAACCGATTTACTAAAAACTGATAATCGTTTGGCATTACCATATCTTATTAAATACATTTATAACAACGGTACTGATGAAGTTATTCGCAGGGGTAAAAAAATACACGCTACCGGTAGTGTGGAACTGGTGGAGTATGATGACCTGCTTGGTTCAGTAACATTCAGGGTAAAAGACGATTCGTATAACACCTACTATAAAGTTCACATAACAAAGTTTAAAGACCCTAAAACTTTATCGTTGCGTTGTGGTTGCCCATATAATCTTGGCGACATCTGCAGGCACGAGAGCGCTTCTTTATTCCAGTTGCAGGAAATGATGGACAAACATCTGCTTACGGGCCGCGAATTAAGTTACAACCAAAAACATACGGTTGTAAAAATGAAGCAGCTGGAGCTAAAAATAATACGCCTGCTTACCGCGCCGGAAAGCTTTACAGAAGCAGAGAATTTTTTACGTTCTGCGTATGCTACCATTGCAGAAGCAAAGGATGAACGTGTGCTTGCAGATGTAGAATATGACAGTACGCATTACAAAGTTGTTATTCAAAAAAACGAAGAACGCAATTTTGATACAAGCTGTAATTGCAACAGCGATCATGAGCACCCGCTCTGTTTGCACAAAGCTATAGTACTGCTGCAATTGCTTAATAAGTATGGCCCCAACTATTTTGACAGCATACGCAATTGGGATAAAGAAAAAGATAAACTTCTTTCGCTTTATGGTTATTCCCTTGAAGATAACCTGAACGGCAAATTTGAGTTTACTTATAAAGATGGCAAACCATTTTTACGGGTACTTGATGTTTCAATTAAAAGGGTTGCGGCCCCTGCGCAATCAAGCTTTAGGCCAAGGCCTGTAGTTGAACAGGCCGTTTTTGTTGAAGAGGAAGAGGTTATAACAAGGTCGCAATTAAAGCTGGGGCTGGTTATAAGCTATAACCCGCACCAATACCCTTACATACAATTAGATGCTGTGGCCGGCGAGGCCAACAGCGATGACTCGGGCTTTGTTGGAAAGGTGGAACGTTTAGACCTTGCAAGGTTTATTAATACTGATACATTAAACGAGAATGACAGGCAGCTTATACTGCAAATGCGCAAGCTGCTGCCCGGGGAAGTAAGCCGCTATTTAAACCGTAATTCGCCTTTTAGTGGTATATGGGAGAATATTGTGCAACAGCATGATGATGAACTGCCCGAAGAAACGCGCCACCTGATTATTGAATACCTGCACAGCAAATACAAAAAGATTTTTACTGATGTAGCCGAAAGTCATTTTACTTTCTTTTTGCCGCAACGTAAAACTTTTCAAACAGCCAACCTGCAAGCGGCTAACTATTCTATCAATTTTTTAACGCCGGAGTTTTCGGTAGAACATAACGATTCTGGTTATGAAATAAGCTGTACCGTACGCACGCCGCTTGGTGAAAAAAGCATTGCCGATAACCAGCTTGGCTCATCGCTTTTGTTTCAAAGCGAAGACCAGTTTTATATATGGCAAAAGCCTGAGGATATTGCCCTGGTTGAGAAATTCATGCCCTCGGGGAAAATTATTATAAGTAAAGAGGATTGGAATGTACAGTTGCAGCAATTTGTATTGCCTTTGTCAAAAGATTATAATGTGCATTTCAGCAATGTGCAAAAAGAAGAAGTACGGGATGTTAAACCGGAAATAAGAATGCTGTTGAAAGAAAAAGGCGATTATCTTTTATTTCACCCGCTTTTTGTTTACATGGGTTATGAAGCAAAGCACAGCGATAAAGAAAAAATGGTGCTGCCGGTTGCAGATAAGTTGCTGGTGATACACCGCAATATGGCTGTTGAAAAAACCTTTCTGAATAAGATAGAAGGCCTTCATTCGGCATTTATACACCCGCAGGAAAGCGATACGTTGGCGCTAAAGGGTTCAGATGTGTTAAAAAATAACTGGTTCTTCCTGTTTATAGATGCATTAAAGGAAATGAACGTACCTGTTTATGGTTTTGATGCACTAAAAAATTTCCGTTTTAACACCGCCAAGCCATCAACCAAAATTTATATAAGCAGCCATACTGATTGGTTTGATGCTAAAATTGATATACAGTTTGGTGAGCAGAAAGTAACCGTAGCCGATGTAAAAAAAGCCCTTGCAAACAAACAGCAGTACGTGCATTTGCAGGACGGCACACTTGGTATTTTGCCCGAAGAATGGATAAAAAAATATTCGCTTTTGTTTCGTGTGGGCGATGGCAAGGCCAACAACATGAAGCTTAGCAAATACCATTTTAGTGTAATTGAAGAACTGTATGATAAGCGTGATGAAGAAGAGCTTGTATTTAAGCTTGAAGAAAAATACGACAAGCTGCGTTATAACCACCAAATAGACACTATCCCCCCACCTGCACATTTGCAAAGTATTTTAAGGCCTTACCAGGCATCAGGTTTTCACTGGCTTAATTATTTAAGTGAGGTGCATTGGGGTGGCATATTAGCAGATGATATGGGTTTGGGTAAAACTATACAGGCCTTGTCGTTCATGCATTATTTAAAAGAAAAAACAAGTAAACTTCGCGCATTGGTTGTATGTCCTACTACGCTGATGTATAACTGGGAGAATGAAATAAAAAAATTTACGCCTTCACTTTCATACTACATTCATCATGGCGGTACACGCACAAAGGAAACACTGGGCAATAACAAGGATGTAATTATTACCACTTATGGTACATTAAGAAGCGATATACGGCAATTTGTAGAAGTAGAGTTTGATTATGTAGTGCTTGATGAAAGCCAGGCAATTAAAAACCCCGGCAGTAAAGTGGCCAAGGCTGCTACACTTTTAAAAGCAAAAAACCGGTTGTGCTTAAGCGGTACGCCTTTACAGAACAACACCTTTGATATTTACGCCCAAATGAATTTTCTTAACCCGGGCATGCTGGGCAGTATGGAATTCTTCAAACAGGAATTTTCCATACCTATTGATAAGTTTGGGGAGAAGGAACAGAAAGAGCATTTACGCAGGCTATTATATCCATTCATTTTAAGGCGTACAAAAGAGCAGGTGGCTAAAGACCTGCCTGACAAAAGTGAGATGATATTGTTTTGCGAAATGGGCGATGAGCAGCGCAAAATATATGACGCATACCGTAATGATTACAGGGACAAAATTCTTGGTGTGGTGGAAGAACAGGGCGTACAAAAAAGCCAGCTTACCATTTTGCAGGGCTTGATGAAACTTCGCCAGATATGCGATAGCCCTGCAATTATGAAGGATGAAGAAAAATTCCCCAATGCATCGGTTAAGCTGGAAGAATTGGGAAGGGAAATAACAGAAAATATAAGTGACCATAAAGCACTTGTATTCTCACAGTTTTTAGGAATGCTGGCGCTTATAAAGGCAAAGCTTACAGAGTTGGGTGTTGACTATGAATATTTTGATGGCAGCACACCTGTAGCAGACCGTGAAAAAGCCATAACCCGTTTCCAGGAAGATGAAAACTGCCGCGTGTTTCTTATATCATTAAAAGCAGGTGGCGTGGGTTTAAACCTAACTGCTGCCGATTATGTATATATTGTTGACCCATGGTGGAATCCTGCCGTTGAACAACAGGCTATTGACCGTACGCACCGCATTGGCCAAACTAAAAACATTTTTGCTTATCGCATGATATGCAAGGATACAGTTGAGGATAAAATACTGCAATTGCAGGAAAGAAAGCGTGCGCTTGCTGCCGACCTTATTACCGATGATACCGGCTTTGTTAAGAGCCTTACCAAGGAAGATATTGAGTATTTATTTAGCTAACGTGCTGCTCTTTCCTGCTAGCAAATCCACACTCATTCCCACTGGCTGAAAAAAAATTTTATCTCCCTGTCCTGTTTTGCTGCTTCCAGTCATTATTGTTATATAAATAAAATATTTCAATAAAATTTTAGACAATGGAACAGAGAATTAATGCCTATGCTAAAGCTCCCGCTGCCTTTAAAGCGTTGTATGGTCTTGGCATGTATTTGGCGACATCGCCGGTAGAACAACCTCTTTTAAATTTATTGTATTTTAGGGTTTCGCAAATAAACGGCTGTGCCTATTGCCTTGATATGCACTCGCAGGACCTGCGGGTGGCTGGAGAAAACGAGCAGCGTTTGTATGTGCTTGACGCCTGGCGCGAAGCGCCTTTTTACACGGAACGCGAACGGGCAGCATTAACATGGGCAGAAGCGGTTACAAAAATTACCAATGGCAATGTGCCTGATGAAGTGTATGCGGCTGCAAGCCAGCAGTTTACTGAGCAGGAATTAATTGATTTAACAATTGCCGTTATAACAATAAACAGCTATAACCGCTTAAATATTGCCTTTGGCGTTAAAGCAGGGGGCTACAAACCCGGCATGCATACCGCGCACACAAATTAATTTTTTACAAAAAACCATAAAACAAAAAGTCATGAAAGAGTTTATGCTATTATTCCGCCAACCGCCTTTTGATCACAATACCACACCGCAAGATTGGCAGGCGCTTGCAAAAAAATGGAAAGATTGGGTAGAAGGCCTTACATCAAAAGGCAGCTTTGTATCAAACGGGCAACGCCTTGCCATGGAAGGTAAAGTATTAAAACCAGGCGGTGTAATTACCGATGGCCCATTTGTAGAGGCGCGTGAAATACTTGGCAGCTTTATTATTGTAAAAGCCGAGAACCTTGATGAAGCTACCACCCTTGCGCACGGTTGCCCTGCTATTGACACAGGCGGCAGTGTTGAGATTAGGCCTATTTTTGGTCAATAAACATTACATAGGCCTGCCCTGGTACCTGGGCGGGCTTATAATTTGTTATGGAAGCGCAGGAAGAATTTTTAAAGCATTTATTTAAGCAGGAGTTTGCCAAAATGGTTGCTGTAATAAGCAAACTTTTTGGCCTTGCTTATATTGAAACTGCCGAAGATATTGTAAGCGATGCTTTTTTAAAAGCGGCTGAAACATGGTATGTAAAGGGCATGCCTGCCAACCCGGCCGCATGGCTTTATACCGTGGCAAAAAATAATGCACTATATTATTTTAAGAGAAACAGCCTGTTTGCACAAAAGGTATTGCCTGTATTAAAAGCAACAACAGGGAGTGATGAAAATATTGAAATGGATTTCTCGGGCGAAAATATAAGGGATAGCCAGTTACAAATGATGTTTGCCGTGTGCGACCCCGTTATAGCAAGCGAAGCGCAGATAGGGCTGGCACTGCGCGTACTGTGCGGCTTTGGCATTGATGAAATTGCTGAGGCTTTTTTTACCAGCAAGGAAACCATTAACAAGCGTTTGCAGCGCGCAAAAGAAAAGCTGCGGGACAGTAACATAAAAATGGAGATGCCGCCTGCTGAAATGCTAAACAGCAGGCTAAACAATGTGCTGCATATTATTTACCTGCTTTTTAACGAGGGTTATTACTCGATAACACACAACGACATACTTCGCAAAGATCTTTGCCTTGAGGCCATGAGGTTGGGTGTAATGCTCGCTGAGTACAGCCTTACCAACCAACCAAAAACAAATGCATTGATGGCCTTAATGTGCTATCATTCATCGCGGCTGGACGCAAGGCAGGGCAATAATGGCAATTATGTGCTGTATGATGAGCAGGATGAAAGCCTTTGGGATTGGGCCCTGGCTGAGCAGGGCAATTATTTTTTTAGTTTATCTGCGCGGGGTGAGGAAGTTACGTCGTACCATATTGAAGCATCCATTGCTTACTGGCATTGCAAAAAAAATGACTCGGCTGAGAAATGGGAGAATATTTTAGAATTGTATAACAGGTTGCTGCAAATAAACTACTCACCGTCAGTAGCCTTAAACAGGTTATTCGCGTTGTACAAGGCAAAGGGCAGGGAAGAAGTGATTACCGAAGCGGAGACACTAAAGCTTGACAATAACCATTTTTATTTTGTGCTGTTGGGCGAACTATATAAAGGCACTGATAATGATAAAGCAAAACAACATTATCACAAAGGGTTACTGCTTGCTAAAACACAGGCTGATAAAAATATTATACAGCGCAAGATGGACGAGCTGGATAAAGATGGCCTTAAAGCAACCAAACACCGTTAGTTGTTGTAAAAGTTGTCTTTTACTTTTTCTTACTAAGATAAAAACTACCTAAAAATTAAATGCGCATGAACCAGGCTGTAAAATTTATTGGTAAAATTGAGTCCCCTATAAAAACAATTACCGAAAGCCCATTGCAGGGGAACGAAAATGCACCGGGCGCTACCATCATAATTTTTCCTGAGTTTGCGGAAGGTGTAAAAGATATAAAGGGCGGTGATGAAATCATCCTGCTAACATGGCTGCACCTGGCAGACAGGAGTGCGTTAACCTGTTATCCAAGAAATAACACTTCGCTGCCTTTAACGGGCATATTCTCAACGCGGTCACCAGACAGGCCTAACCCTATTGGCATGCATCCTGTAAAAGTTATTTCAGCAGACGGAAATGGCATTATAAAAGTTGCAGGGCTTGAGGCTATTGATAAAACGCCTGTTATAGATATAAAACCAATAATAAGCAGGCAGGGTTTATAGCAATTTATCTTTTTTGTGCCCACCAAACAACGCCGCCGACAAGCATTAAAAATGCAAGGGCTATATAAATACCATTACTTTTTGCAGAAGTGCCAATATTTGTTTTAACAATGCTGTCACCATAAGTTAATTTCAGGCTCTCTTTGTCTGAAGCTGTTTTAATATCCGCCAAAAAGTCGTCTGTTTCTTTGGGGGTAACATTATCCTTTAATGTTTCATAATCATACGTCATCATCACCTGGTTTTGCCAGTTGGAGAATTTGCTGCTATAGGCAAATGCGGGTGAACTGATGTTGAAGGATGATGTATCAATATTCCAGCTTTCGGGCAGGTTTACTATCACTTCTTCATGGTATTTGCCGCTGTAATCTATTGCGTAGGGCATCGTTCTTACCTGGTCATCGGGCTTTTTTAACAGGCTTCCAATAACAAATGGCGAAAGCTGTGCTTTCTTCACACCTTTTTCAATGTTCCAAAAATCTTTGATGGTATAATACTCTGTCGTGCTGAATAAGCCTGTATTATCATCATCAGTATAAGTAAGACTGTCTGCTTTTATTTTTTCGAAGTAGTAGCTATAAAATTTTTTCATCTGCAGCATCATATCATAGTTACTGTTATTGCTGAACGATGTTCGTTCCTCATCAGCAAAGCTGCCGGTGTAAGTAGTTGTAACTGCAAGTTTTGCAACGCCGCTAAAATCTTTAACAGTAAATATTTCTTTTATATCCTGTTTGCCTGCTGCATGGGGTTTAATAGCAGTAAGTGCTGTTGAAGTATCGGTGATTACCAGGCCGCATTGATAATCAGGATAGTGAATATTATCAATTTTGCCCCGCTGAAAACTGATGGTAGGGTCAAACCAATGATAACCGTCGTCAAGTTTTGCCCTTACTGTAACATGGTCAAAATTACCCGGGGAAGGCAGTTCATCAATTAACGCTCTTTTTGTTGAACTACTGATCAGTACCGGGTTGGCGTCAATTCCCATTGCACGAAGCATGGTGCATAGCAGGTACGATTTTTCCTTGCAATCACCAAAGCGTTGCTTAAACACCTTGTTTGGGTCACCGGGCTTGTGTGAGTGAACGCCCATTTCAATACCCATATAACGTATATCATCCTGTACAAAACGCAACGCCGCGCTTACCCTTGCTTCATCTGTACTATTGTTGGTCTTTATTTCAACTATTTTATTTTTTAATTCGGGCGAAAGCAGAACATTTTTTGGGAATAATGCAAAAGCCCAGGTGTTTACTTCTTTCCAACTATTAAACTCACTTAGCATTATTTCAGGGTATGGGTTATACCATGACGGTATGTGGTCATCGGGGTGCAGCGGTGATACGAATGACTTCTTCCACTCATAAACAGCATTACCGGCATTTACGTGTACAGCAGGGGTAATGCTTTCCGTACTGTTTTTAATATTTACTGTTCTGCTAACAGGTACAATTACTTTGTAGTACAAATTATAAACGGGGCTGGGGAACGCGGTTACAAATTCATCGCTGTATTTGTTATTAAATATCGGGTTAAAACCCTTTAGCGTGTAACTGTATTCAAGCACATCGCCCTTTCTAACATCATCTACAAACATCAGTGCCTGTAATGTACCGTTGTAAATAAAATTATCCAGTTCCGCCTCCTGCTGAATGGTTTTTATCTTAGAAAGATCGAGCTTGTTTATTATCTGCCCATTGCGAATAATTTGGATATTATGAAAAACGAGGTGTTGATAAGACGGATCAAATTCAACAGAAACCTGTGACCTGTTTTGCACACCAGCTTCTGAAATTATTTTAAAACTATGCCGTACAAATACTGATTGTTCCTGGATGCTTACCTGTTTTTCAAAATCCATATCAACATACCCATCTTCGGCATCCCTGTCAAGCCTGTTGCTGTTGTAATCAATAGCAAAGGCCGTCACCCACTTTGGTATGTCACCTGTTGAGGGCTTTTGGGCATAAATACCGGCACAATAAAATATTATGGTTGCAAGTATGGTGCACCTTTTCATCATACACATTTTCCACATGAGCTCAAATTATTCAATTTTGCTATATCTAAAAATCTTTCCAGGCTATTTTATAATTGTTTTAAGGTTAATTAAACTGGTATTAAATATTAACATAACCACCCTGCATCCTGCCGCTCATTCTTACAAATCCTTCCCCGGCCTTAACACCTAATTCCCTTCCCCTAAATTCTTCCATGGCACTATGGCCGCAGGCATAAATACCAGCCGGGTCCTGGCTTATATGGCAATAAACGGCCTGCCTTTTTTGCTCCTGTGTATCCGTTATGTCAATATAATCTGTTGGGTGAAAGGTCATCGTTTGCTCCCCGGCACAAACCTCAAAAAAGTACAATTGAAACCGCTGCTGTGCCCTTACCCATGTTTGTATAGCTAACAGGCTGGCAACTTGATGGTCTTTATGGCTGTCAAGCGGCCAGTGTGTAAAAACAACGTCAGGCTGCTCATTTGCAATCAGCTGGCTAACCTTTTGCAGCCATGTGTTATCCATTATTGTATCACCATCAACCTGGCCGGCAAAAATGTACTTGGTACCCAAAATTTTGCAGGCATTAATCGCCTCTTGTTTTCGTATGGCAGCAGCTTCATCATGGCTTTTGCCGGGCATACCTGCTTCACCGGTTGTAAGGTAAATAATGGTAACATCGTGCCCGGCACGTACAAATTTTGCCAGCGAGCCACCGCAGCCGCTTTCAGGATCATCAGGGTGGCCGCCAACGCAAACGATCTTTCTTTTAGTTGCGGCTGGTTTACCGGGTGCGGCGTACAGCAACGATGATAACGGCAAAAAGCCGAACCCTGCGGCAGCAACTTTTACAAATCCCCTGCGTGAGCTGGTTGACATGGCAATTAGTTTTAACTAATATAACATTTATAATAAAGGGCAAGCCATTGATTATTGAAGTTTATTTTTAAACACTAAAACTTTGCAATACCTTTTAATCGTAATCCTTAGACAAACACTGCTTTTTATGAAAAAGAACCTGTTAATTTTTCTCCCTTCAGCCTTGCTTCTTACAACAGTAATGGCATTTAAACTGGCAGGCGGGTACAAAACAAAAGCACACGTTAACAACCTGCGGGCAGCCATTTTTGCAGCTAAAAGGGTTTCTTTTGGATGCAGCCCGTATGCTGCTTATGAAGATATTCCTGCCGATATTCCGCCGCTGCCAGGCTGGGGCAATTACCGGTGGAAGATCACCACCAGTTCAGATAGTGCACAGTTTTATTTTAACCAGGGCATAAATATGTATTATGGTTTTCACATGATTGAATCCATTGCATCATTTGAAAAGGCTTCGAAGTTTGACAGCAGCAGTGCTATGGTTTGGTATGGCAGGGCCCTTTCTTTAGGCCCTACCATTAACGATGATGCAACGGCACCACCGCCCGTAAGTGCATGGGAATGTGCAGCAAAAAGTAAAACACTCTCGTCGTCTTGTACACCTTTTGAGAAAGACCTGATTGAGGCTATGCAAAAAAGGTATTCGCCCGACAGTTCTGCTAACATAAGTGCGCTTAAGCAGCACTATACCCATGCTATGAAAATGCTTAGTGAAAAGTATCCATCAAACGCGGACGCTATTACCCTGTATGCAGATGCCCTGATGTTGCAGCACCCATGGGACTTGTACGATAACAAGCTTAAACCCAAACCATGGACGCCTGTTATTGTAAATGTACTGCAACATGCACTTGCAGTTAACCCGGTTAACCCGGGCGCAAACCATTACTACATTCACGCGCTGGAAGGAAGTGAGCACCCAGAGCAGGCCTTGCATGCAGCAGAAACATTGGGAACGCTTATGCCTGGGGTATCACATGTAACGCACATGCCCTCACATATTTATATACGCACGGGTAACTATCAAAAAGGCATAACAGTAAATGATTCGGCTGTGGCCGGTTTTAATAATTATCTCGCTTTGTACAGCCCGGTTATTAATAATATCGGGCTATACAAATTGCATAACGAGCATTTAAAGGCTACCTGCGCACAAATGGCTGGCAATTATAATATTGCCATGCAAACGGCAAAAGCTCTGCAGGATGATATACCGGCCGAATATTTAACAGTTCCGGGCCTTGCCAATTATGTGCAGTACGTGTACGAAACTGGTATTTTAACACAAGTACGGTTTGGCAAATGGGATGACGTATTGAAACAAGCTGTTGTTGATACATTGCCTTATGCCAGCCAAATAATACACTTTGCAAGGGGCATTGCTTTTAGCCGCAAACATCAATTTGAAGAAGCTGAAAAAGAATTGGTCATTTTTAAACAAGGCATTAGTAACCCGCTGCTAAAGGCTTCAGCCGGGGCATTTAGTACTGCTTACACAGTTTGTAATGTAGCGCAGAATATTATGGAAGGTGTTTTGGCAGAAGAACGCGGGCAATATCCTCAGGCTATTGCGGCCCTGCAAAAGGCCGTTATTGCCGAAGATGATATTATTTACAACGAGCCGCGTGACTGGCCCTTAGCGGCGAGACAATATTTAGGCAATGTTCTATTAAAAACAAAAGCGTACGCACAAGCTGCAGAAGTGTTTAACAGGGAGCTGGCTATAAACCCAAATAATGGGTGGAGTTTAACAGGCCTGCTGCTTTCTTATAAGGAATTACATAAAGATGCAGATGTGGAAAAAACCCAAAAGCGTTTAAAGAGTGCATTTACATTAAGGGACACGGACGTTGAAGGGGCGGTATTTTAGCTTTTGCTTTTCGACTTAAGAAAGAATTAAAACTGGTGTGGTGTGGTTAAACATTCAATAAGTACATTTGTTACCTAATTAAAAATTAACCTTATGGCATTTACCTTACCAGCGCTTCCTTATGCGTTTGACGCTTTGGAACCGCATGTCGACTCGCTGACCATGCAGATACATCATGGCAAGCACCACCAGGCTTATGTTACTAACCTTAATAATGCAATTGCAGGCACAGCAAACGAAAATAAAAGCCTGGAAGAACTTGTAAAAAATGCAGGCACTATTTCACCGGCGGTACGCAACAACGGCGGCGGCCACTGGAACCATAGTTTTTTTTGGGAAATACTTGGCCCCGGTGCAGGTGGCGCGCCTACTGGCGAAGTAGCCGATGCTATTAATGCGGCTTTTGGCAGCTTTGACGACTTTAAAACAAAATTCGCAGCAGGCGGTGTTGGCCGTTTTGGCAGCGGCTGGGTATGGCTGATAAAAAAAGACGGAAAGCTTGAGATTTCTTCTACTCCCAACCAGGATAATCCTTTAATGGATGTTGCAGATGTGAAAGGCACACCAATACTGGGTGTTGATGTATGGGAACATGCCTATTATTTGAGGTATCAAAACAAACGCCCGGATTACTTAGCAGCGATATGGAACGTGATCAACTGGAATAAAGTAGCGGAGCATTACGCAGCAAAATAAGACTGTTAACTATTATAATATTATCTTGTAAGATGCCCGTATTTATAACGGGCATCTTCATTAGCCTTCTCTTATGAAACAGGACGATCTGCTTTGGAAAGCGTTATTGGAAGATGTTTTTGATGATGCACTTATGTTCATTTTTAAAGAAAAGGCCGAAATATTTGATTTTGAAAAAGGGTTTGAATTTTTAGACAAAGAATTAGACCAGCTTTTTCCGGAAGAACCTAACAATACCCGTTTTGTTGATAAACTTGTAAAAGTATTTACCAAAAACGGTGAAGAAAAATGGGTACTTGTTCATATTGAGGTACAAGGTTATAACGACCCTGAATTTGCGAGGAGAATGTTTACTTATTTTTATCGCATATTGGACAAGTATAACAGGTTTGTAACTTCTATTGCAATTTTTACAGGTGATAATCCTAAATTACATGCCCGGTGAATACCATTATCAATTTATGGGCGTTGAAAATATCTTCAGGTATAATGTATACAGGATTATAGACCAGGACGGAGATGAATTGAGGAAAAGTAATAACCCTTTCTCGCTAGTAATATTAACTGCTTTAATTGCATTACAAAAAGGAAGGCGCGTTGAGGATGAGTTACTGCCTTTAAAAACCGATATTTTAAAAGCGCTTGTTAAAAAACCTCTGCCAGGTAACAAGGTAAGGGCTATTATGGATTTCTTAAAACATTATGTGCATTTTGAAAAGCCGGAAAATAGGGCTAAATTTGAGGAGGAAATACTTGCAATAACAGGAAAAAACAATGCAAATATGAATACCCAGGAATATTTATTACAAAAATATAGGCGTGAGGGGATAGAAAAAGGCATAAAGGAAGGTATGGAAGCAAAATCCATCGCATTTATTAAAAGTCTTTTATCTAACACTGATTTTACCGATGAAAAAATAGCCGCCCTGGCAGATGTAACAGTTGCTTTTGTACAACAGGTAAAAACACAAGGTTAGCACGCCTTATTGTTTACGGCCACCCCCTTGCAATTTCTTTAGCTTCCGGTTCTTTGGCTGGCAATTCTGCAAAGCAGTTTACCTTATTTATTTGTTTTTATCGGGATAGCCTCTTTATCTTAGTAACAATAATCGCCTTAAAAAATCATCTTTCAATGAAAAAATTCCTGTTCTTTCCTGTTATATCGTTGCTGGTTGTTGCCTGTTCCGGAAGCCAGAAAAAAGTGCTGGTATTGTCGCATGATGCCCCCCAGATAGATGAAGCTAATTACACTGTAACATGTAAAGCTACCAGGGGGCATGAAGAAAAAGAAATGGAAATGAGTGGAAATGTGGCTTTAAAGTTAAGTACCGCAGCAGGCGACGCAACAGTTAACCTGCCGGATAAAGGTTACTATATTGTAAATGCAAAAAGCAACGATACCATTATAGGCAGTTACCAGGTATTTACTACCGCTGACCAGGCGCACAGAAAAATAACACAGGCAGACCTAAAAATGAAAATTGACAGCCTTGAGCAACTGATACAAGGCAAAAATGTTAGCGAGGCGAACAGGAACTATTTTATACTACCCAACACCGCTGCTAAAATAACTTCAAATATTGACGCGACTATAATACACCCTTACCACCCTATGGCGAACATACCTGAAACCGCCGATGGCAAAGCGCCCGAGGTTTACCAGTTTTACACAGTTAACGAGGTAAGGGATATTATTACTAATCTTCAAAAGCTTACAAAAGCGGACAGCACAGCAACACATTAAAGCTTTTATTTGCCCCTGTATTGTATAGCTTATTTTACAAACACAGGTAATTGCACCTTACAGGAGAAAAGCAATTTTTACCCGCTTACCGGCAACTAAAAAAGCCGTACAAAAAATATTATTGCCTTGTTTGGCCTTAAGGTTTTTGGGGGGAATAATCCTTAAAAAGCTATTAAGCCTTTAAAATAGTGCATATGCACTATTGTTTTTTTGGATTTTTTCATACATTTTTACATCGTCCAATATCCACCCGGTAAACCTGCAATTAACCTGCAATGCACCACTGCTGGCGATAACCACTACCGTACCCGCAAATAGCAACAGTATTGGTGCTCACCAATGGTATAGGCAATTAAAAACCATAACAAAATAAAACCACTGCGGCATGCAGTGTAATGGCTTCTGGGCAATACCCGGCCTGGCCGGCTATATCCGTTACATAAACAAAATAAACTACTATGCAATTATTTTTACGCAGCTTAAAACGGCAAAAAAAACTTTTTGCCTTATCACTTTTAATTGCCTGTTGCGCTACGCTGCATGCGCAAGGCATTTTATCGTATTTGGGCAAACCGGGGCTTACCAAATATCCCGTTTATCAGCCAAGCGCCATTGTTGACTCAGTGGGCAACATTTTTGTTGCCTATATTGACAGCAATACCGCACGCCTTAATGTAATTAAATACTCAAACAATGCCTGGGCACAGGTTGGCAGCGCAAATTTTTCTGCGGCGCAGGCAGCATATCCAAGCATAACGCTTGATAAAGCCGGCGTGCCTTATGTTGCATTTTCTGACTATAGCCTTACATTAATCCAAGGCGGTACAACCGTTATGAAATTTAATGGCACGGCCTGGGTAACTGTAGGGGCTCCGCAATTTACCGGGGCAAACACCCTTTTTAACAAAATAAAAATAGCAGATACTGCATATGTAGCGTTTGCAGTTTTTACCGGGGGTGCACCACCTCAAGAGCATGTAAACGTATATAAGCTGGTAAACGACAAATGGGTACCAGGCGGCACTAATCTTCCTAATGGTATAATGGCTTACTTTGACGGGGCACACCCAATTCCAAATATAGACCTTGCCCTTGGCACCAAAGGCACCGCGTACGTGGCTTATGTAGGGTCAACTGGCAATGTTATCAATATGGCACAACTTACAGGCAATACCTGGTCAAACGGGCCGCCTTCTGTAGCTGCAGCTCCACCCTTTATCGGGCCGGTTTGCCTTACCAGTAATGCCACAGGCACCACCCTTTTCTTAACCAACGGCTTGTACACATACCTATCAATCCCTCCAAGCAATTGGACCCCCTATTATCCAGGCGCCGTGGCAAACCCATCGTCAGCAATTGGCGCAGGAGGCGTTTACGAATCTGGCCTGGAAGTATTAACCGCAGATGTAGCATGGTATGGAAAGTTGTGCATTAAACAGGCTGTGCCTAATACTGGCTGGGTGCCTATCGGCCAACCCGGCCTTACTGGTTATGCAACCCAGCAAAGCCTGGCTGTTGATAAAACAGGCATACCATACCTTGTTTACCGCGATACATTAAACGGCAACCGCCTTTCTGTGCTTAAGTATGATGCATCTACATCTGCCATTATTGCCAATAATACTATAACACCCGTAAGGGCCTCATGCACGTTGGTTGACAGCATTACCGGCAGTACGCCTACCGGTGGCACAGGCACTTATACCTATATATGGCAAAAAAGCACAGACAGCCTTTTGGGGTACACTACCATAGCAGGGCAAACCGGCAAGAGCCTTAAGGTTAGCCCAGGGCTGGTTATTACGCAGGCCACCTGGTTTAGAAGGGTTGTGTTAAGCGGCGGCCAATCAAGCACCAGCAAGCTGGTATTATACTCTTTGCCCGTTACCGTAAATATTATAAGCACTAAACTATCTGGCTTTTGCAGCAATGTAAAAGATACGTTTACGGCAGGTGTTGCATATGGAGGCGCCAACCTAATTTATAAATGGAAGAAAAACAACATACTGGTGGGCACCAATAAAAACACCTATGTTGACAGCACACTAAAAACCGGCGATTCCGTTTTTTGCGTGGTAAAACTGGCAGCCCCTGTTGGCTGCAGCCTTGCAGACAGTGTTATAAGCAATAAGATAAAACCAACAAACATAACCCAGGCAGTTACGCCGACCCTGGCTATTAGCGTGGCCCCTAACGATACTATTTGTGCCCTGACCCCCACATCGTTTTTGGCAACCTTTACCAACGGTGGCATTTCACCGGTATACCAATGGACAAAAAATGGCCACGCTGTTGGCACAAACACCAACCTGTACCGCGATACAAATATTGCGAATAAAGACACCATTAAGTGCCTGGCAACAAGCAACAATGCGTGCGCGGTACCAAAGGCTATAAGCAGCTACATTGTTATGACAGTTAACCCAAAGCTTACGCCTGCCATAACGGTTGCTTCGACAGCTACCACTATTTGCAAAAAAACCAAAGTAACGTTTACGGCTACGGTGACTGGCGCGGGTGCGGGCGCTTTGCTGCAATGGAAAAAGAACAATGCCAATATACAAGGGGCAACAGCAAGCAGTTATGTTGACAGCCTGCTTAATAACAGAGATTCTGTTTGGTGCGTGTTAACGGTTACTGCGCCGTGCACACTTTCAACGGCCGTGCCAAGCAAAAAAATATATCTTGCTGTAACTGATATTGCAGTGCCTGGGGTTAGCATTACGGTAAGCCCTAACGATACTGTTTGTGCACAATTGCCTACTTCATTTTTGGCCAAACCAACCAATGGCGGCGCAACTCCGGCATATTACTGGACAAAAAATAGCCACCCCGTTGGCACAAACAGCGCAATATATAACGACACAAACCTTGTAAATAAGGATACCATCAGGTGCGTGCTTACGAGCAGTACTACCTGCGTATACCCAACAACAGCGGCTGATAAAATTATAATGACCGTTAACCCTAAGCTTAACCCTGCCATACACATTACGGCCTCAGCCAACAACCTTTGCAGGGGCGCTACTGTTAAATTTACAGCAGCCACAACCGGATCAGGCCCGTTACATACATTCCAGTGGAAGAAAAATGGCGTAAATATCCCAGGCGCTGTTGACAGTTCCTACACCAGCAGCACTATCGCATCCGGCGATACTATTGCATGTGTGCTTGATGTTAACCGCATGTGCTCGCCGATAGCCGATATTGTAATCACCAGCAATAGCATAAAAATGGTTGTTAACACCGGCGCCCCGCAGCCCTCTGCCATTACCGGCCCGGCCAGCGTAACAGCCAAACAGAAAAATGTGCAATACCAGGTTGCTTACATAAACCATGTAACGTATAATTGGGTTGTGCCGGCAAGCGTTACTGTAGTATCTTCTATCACGCGTACCATAACCGTAAACTGGGGCTCTGTACCAGATACTATACGCGTAACAGTAACTGACTCTTGCGGCAACATATCGGCGCCAAGCAAACTGGGGGTTAGTATAACACCGGGCTTTGCAGCCACTGCCGATAAAGATGCATCAGGCGTGTCAGGCAAACAAGGCAGCTATTTGAGGGCATATCCTAACCCTTCTGCCAGCCTGGTTAACATTGGCTTTACGTCCGCCGCAGGAGGCAGGTACGAAGCCAGGCTTATAGACGCTTCCGGCAGGGTGCTTCAAACAAAGGGCGGGGTGGCAACAGCAGGCATAAATACCGTTGCATTAAACCTGGCGGCTTATGCACCCGGCTTATATTATGTAAGCATTATTGATAAAGCGCAAGGCGTGCGCATGATAAAAGTAATGAAACAAAATAACGCCGCCGCGTATTAGCATATTAAGTTATAACAAGCATATCGCCTGTATGATGGTCATAATAGCAAAGCCGCCTGGTAAAAAGGGCGGCTTTGCTATTTTTATTTCCTGAGAATGCCTGGCGTACAATTAAAATGGCAATCGTCTTAAACAATACGGGTTTTGCTAAGGGGTTTTATGGCACAGGATCGTACCCGCTACCACCGCCGGGGTGACAACGGGAGATTCGTTTTAAGGCCAGCCATGTTCCTTTAAAAATGCCGTGCTTTTTTAAAGCTTCAACAGCATAATGAGAACATGTTGGGGTAAACCTGCACTTTGGGCCAAGCAACGGCGATATACCGTACTGGTATATTTTAATAAGCCATATAAACGGGTAGCTAAGTATTTTTAGTAACAGCTTCATTTAATTCGTTTATCAAACGCTTTAACGCAACAGGCATTTTTTGCTTTATTGTTGCATAGGCGGGTAATGCTTTATCAATATACAAAATAAATACTGCAAGGTGTTTTTCGCGTTCCAGCAAAAACTGGTAAAGGGGGGTTTTTTCGGTCCGGTAGACTTCCCGAAGCAGGCGTTTTATGTAGTTGCGTTGTACGGCCTTTTTAAAGTTACGGGCGCTAACGCCAACACCTGTTTTAATATCAAAGCCACGCTTTTCACCTGGTTGTAAGTAAAGTATCTTGAGAGGAAAAACGGTAAACGATCTTCCTGTATTAAAAAGCTGTTCAAGCACTTTCCTGCTCTTAAGCTTCTCCTTTTTATTGTATGAAAACGGTTTACCCATTGTAATAAAAAAGCCCTCCCGTGTTAGCCGGGAAGGCTTTAAATATTATTTACGTCACGCCCGGCGTGATTTTTACTTTAACTTTCTTTCGTCGGAAACAGTTAATTTATGGCGGCCTTTTGTACGGCGGCTTGCCAATACTTTGCGGCCATTAGCTGTTTGCATACGCTTGCGAAAACCATGTACTGATTTACGGCGGCGGTTATGCGGCTGAAATGTACGTTTCATGTTTAAACATTTTTACTAACCCTGTAATATTATTTCAACTCAAAGGCTGCAGTCACCATACTGCTTCCTGTGAAAGGTCGGCAAAGGTAAGAGATTTTTTTATGCTGGCAACAGGCATAAGCATTTTTTCTGCTTAAAATTTACCTCAAATACTAATGATTGCCTGTTTTACTGCTGTTGTTAGTACCAGCCGGCTGCTCAACGGCATCAGGATCGGCGCCGAGTGCCAATAACTGTTGTGGCAGCTCTGTTAGTTTTAAATCTTTCGCGACCGAAATAAAAATATTGTCAATCTTTGTCCCAGCTTCATAAGAGCCGGGTTTTAGCACAAGTACATAGCCTTTTGCTTTTAATATTCTTTGATAAGATGCTGTTACCTGCTGGTAAAGAACCCGCGAAAGCTGACTTTTTTTAATATCGTACTGGCGCTGTGCAAAATCACGCCAGTTTACAAGCAAATTTACCATTTGCTGTTTCTGGTCGTAATCGTATTTCATTTTAGTGAGCAGCACCTTACCAGTTTTAACCCCGGGTGTATCCACATATTTTAAGGTACTATCCAAACGCTGGTATTCGCTTAGGTATACCTGGTATTCGCCTGTTAGTGTGTCCCTCTGGAATATGTTCAAAAAACTGTCAACAAGCTTATAATCCGGCATTGCTGTTACCATAGCATCTATATCAAATACGCCTATTTTTATTTGGGCTGAAGCATTGTTACCTGTTAAGAATATGGCGGCGACCGTTAATACGCCAAAAAGCGTTTTTTTCATGCAGTTTGTTTTTTAAAGATTTTGCTGGAATATTATGGGGAAGGGTTAATTATTGTTTGAATTACAATGCTTTTTATTAAAGCTCAATATGCTGACTTTGCACGGGACTACCAAAAAAATATGCGGCATGCTTATCAAAATCTTCAGGCGAATCAGTTGTATAAAAAGCAAGACTGCCATTTTTACTTAAACGCTGCTCCATATCCGCATGCCTTGCCAGGTAATCCGCCAGGCTATTTGCTACTATTTCGCCCTGGGATACAATTTTTACATCCACCGGCATATATTCCTCAATTTTTTTAAGCATTAAAGGGTAGTGCGTACAGGCCAGCAGCACTGTATCCATCATGGGGTCTTTGGCAAGCAGTTCCCGGATATTCTTCTTTACAAAAAAATCTGCCCCATGCCCTAAATGTTCATTATTTTCTATTAAGGGCACCCACATAGGGCAGGCTTCCTGAGAAACATTTACGTCGGGGAAAAGTTTTTTCAATTCAATGATATACGACTCTGATTGAACTGTACCGTTGGTAGCCAAAATGCCAACGCTTTTGCATTTAGTTAAAGTGCCCAAAACTTCGCTTGTGGGGCGTATTACACCAAGCACCCTTTTACCAGGGTCAATTTTAGGCAGGTCAATTTGCTGTATAGTACGCAAAGCTTTCGCAGACGCCGTATTACAGGCAAGTATAACAATCGGGCAACCCTGTGCAAAAAACCATTTTACACACTGCAATGTGTAATGATATACTGTTTGAAAGGAGCGATTGCCATAAGGCGCACGGGCGTTATCGCCCATGTATATATAATCGTAACCGGGAAGCTTTGCCACAATATTTTTAAGAACGGTTAGCCCCCCGTAACCAGAATCAAATATGCCTATAGATTGCTGTGGCTGTTGCATACATGTAAAATTAAAGAACCACGCCTGTTTTTTAAGCGTGGTTCAATAAAATATAGTTATTATTTACAAAATAGCTATTAATGGCTGCCTGGCTTGGGAACAGCAGGCTTTGTTGCCGGGTTTGCCGCGCCGTTAGCTGGTGTTGAACCTTGGGACGGTGCGTCAGGATCTGGGCCTAAAACCAATAACTCTTGTGGAAGTTCGGTAAGTTTCAGGTCTTTAGCAATGGTGATAAACAGGTTATCAACCTTGCTGCCAAATTCGTAAGCACCGGGCTTTAAAATAAGGGTATACCCTTTTGCCCTTAATGTTTTTAAATAAGAAGCCTGAACCTGCTCATATAGTCCCTGGGCCAACTGACCTTGTTTCTGTTGCAGTTTTTGCTGCTGGTATTGGTTCCAGTTAACCAGGTAGGCCATAACCTGCTGTTTCTGCTGGTTTTCAAACTGTATTTTTGATGCTGCTACAGTACCTTTTGCGAGGCCGGCAGAATCTAATTTAAGTGTGCTGTCAAGGCGCTGGTATTCGCTTAAATATATCTGGTATTCAGCTGTAAGAGAATCCTGCTGGTAAACACGCAAAAGACTATCAACTGTGTGATAGCCAGGCATAACCTGTACCATAGCATCCAGGTCAAACACTGCTACCTTCATTTGAGCGCTGGCTTTATCACCTGCAAATAACATTCCTGCAATTGTTAGCAGGGTAAAGAACACCTTTTTCATTTTCGAGTTTTTATTGTTTTTTTTTGTTTTAAACTTAAATTTTAACCCCCAGTTCTCTCAGCACTTCATCACTCTTGTTCAATTTTGGGTCGGCAAATATAACAGTAATTCCCTCACTTATATCCAACACAAAATCGTAGGCATGTGCAACGGCAATTTTCTGTACAGCATTATAAACCTTATCCTGCAATGGTTTTACAAGGTTTTGCCTTTCTTTAAAAAGATCGCCCTCATAGCCAAATCTCCTTTTCTGCAGGTCGCGCAGTTCTTTTTCCTTGTTAAATAACTCATCTTCCCTCTTCTTTTTCAATTCATCGCTAAGCATAAACTGCTCTGCATCATAGTCTTTATACATCTGGTTTAGCAAGGCCTGCTTATCGTCAATCTCTTTTTGCCATTGTGCGCTTAAATCCTGCAGCTTTTTATCTGCCTGGGTGTATTCTGGTATTTTGCTTAAAATATATTTTGTATCGATTATGGCGTATTTCTGGGCATGGGTGCTAAAAGCAGTTAGCAATACCATTAAAGCAGGCAATATTAACTTTTTCATAAAAGAGTTTTTTTTCAGGAATATGAAAATAAGCTTTTTATACATACTTCCTTAATCGGGTTCGTAACCAAGCATAAATGTAAACCTGCCTGCATTTTTAAGGCCCTGGCCAGGTGTTAACCTGTCTAAGCCTATACCGTAATCAAATCCTAACAAGCCGAACATTGGTAAAAAGAAACGAGCACCAATACCAACCGAACGCCTTAAACGGAACGGGTCGTAGTCTTTAAACGAGTACCAGCCATTTGCTGCTTCAAAAAAGCTTAGGGCGTATATTGTACTGCTTGGGTTTAGGCTTAACGGGTAACGAAGCTCAAGCGTGTATTTATTAAAAATGGTGAAATACTGTGATGCACCCTGTTGGTCAGGATTTACGCGAGGGTCTGACGTTTGGTACACCGGGTAACCCCTTTGTGAAATAATATCGTAACCCAATAATGCATAGCTGTTGCTTAACCCTGCATCACCTACCTGGAAACGCTCAAACGGTGAAATATCAAGCTTTGAATTGTACCTGCCTATAAACCCGTATTTAGCAGCCATTTTCAATACAAGCTGTTTGTTTTTTTCTTCACCTGTAGGCTGGCCAATTGGCACGTACCATTCACCGGTAAACCTCCATTTATGGTATTCAACCCATTTGTAAGGGTTAGCTGAGTTTACTACATCAGGATTAAATAATGAGTATGGCGGTGTTAACTGCAGGCTTAACAGGAAGTTTGAACCGTTTGTAGGGAAGGTTGGGTTACTTATTGACGTACGCTGTACTGTAAACTTGAGACTTAAGTTGTTGGAACGGCCATTGTTAAAAATGGTACCATCTTTAAGCCTGAGGTTTTGATCGATAGCATAATTTTTTAATGTGTACAACGCATAGTTAAATGTAACGCCTACTGAGAAGAAGTCGTCAGGCCATTTTAATTACTTGGCAATGCCTATAGCAAAACCTGTAGTTCTGAAATAAGAGCTATCCGCCGCAGCATTATTGTAAGTTAACGTTAGCGGGTTGTATGCGTTGGAGAACCTTGTATCGAATAAGCTTACGCTTAATGAGTTTCTTTTGGTGCCGCCTAACCATGGTTCAGTAAATGATACGTTATAAGAGCGGTATGCCGCGCCATTACTTTGAAAACGTACGCTTAACTTTTGACCATCACCGGTAGGCAGAGGGTCCCATGCTTTTTTACTAAATATATTTTTTATTGAGAAGTTATTAAACGTTACACCCAACGTACCGGTTAAACCAATACCACCACCAAAGCCAGCACTAAGTTCCAGCTGGTCGCTCGACTTTTCAACAAGCTTCCATGTTACATCCACCGTTCCGTCTTCGGGATTTGGCACAATAACCGGTTCAATTTTTTCCTGGTCAAAAAAGCCCAGGGTTGCCAGCTCACGGTTGGTACGCACCACATCACTGCGGCTAAACTTTTCACCCGGTATAGTCCTAAGCTCCCTGCGTATTACATATTCCTTGGTTTTTTCATTACCCGTTATCCTAACATTCTTCCAGGTAGCTACTGAACCTTCGGTTATGCGAATCTCAAAATCTATTGTATCGTTGTAAACTGCCGTTTCAACAGGGTCGATACGGAAGAACAAATAACCCTGGTCGTAATACAAACCGCTTATATCACCACCCTCTGGCGCAACATTTTTACCAATTCTCTTGTATAAAAGTTCTGAGTTATACGTGTCGCCTTTATGGATGCCTAAAATAACAGAAAGTATAGAATCAGAATATTTTGTGTTGCCGCGCCATGTTATATTACCAAAATAATATTTATGGCCTTCATCAACCTTAATGTCAATATTCATTTGGCCCCGCGCAGTGTCTAAGCGCTTGCTGTCGGTAATAATAGCCGCGTCGCGAAAACCAAGGGAGTTATAATAATCAATAAGTTTATTTTTATCGTCTTCGTACTTAGCTGCATTAAATTTAGCTGAACTAAAAAGTTTTAACCGCACATAGGGGCTTAATACTTTGCGTGTTTTGGTAAAAGTTAAATACCCTTTTTCATGTAGATACTGTGAGAAAGTATATATCTGCTGTGGTGCAAGGCCGCCCGAGCCGTCGGTAGGATGAAGCGTTAAATGCGTCATTTCTTTAGTATCCTTCAATGAGCGTTTAAGCTTATCGGCATCAACTGTATTGCCAATAAAATTTATATCGTTAACTTTCTCTTTTTTGCCCTTATCAATGTAAAAAGTAAGTATAGCAGTATTTTCAAGGGTTGTGTCCCTAACCTGCGTAATGGTTACGCTTGACAGCGGAAAACCTTTATCAGCATAATATCTTTTTATAGCGTCTGTTGCCGTACGCTTCATGTTTTCGGTAATAACCCTGTTAACTACCAGGTTGGTTTTCTCTTTCAGATCGTCTGACTGGCCCTTTGGCACGCCTTCAAAATAAAATTTTGATAGCCTTGGCCTTTCAGTTACATTAATTTCAAGATAAATATTGGTGCCCTGCAGTTTGGTTATATATATGGTTACATCGCTAAAGTAGTTTTGCCCCCACAGTTTATTTATAGCCTTTGAAAAATTGTCGCCTCCAGGTATAGTAATTTCATCGCCTATATTAATACCGCTAACAGATACGAGCAAAGCCTCATCAAAATATTTATTGCCGGTAACTTTTATACCTGCAACCTTATATTTTTGGGGTTGGCGCTGTGAGAAAATATTCAGCAGATCGGCATTGATATTTGTGATTGATGTGTCGTTAGGGTTAGCGGGATTATTGCCCGGCACCTGGGCATAAGAAAAATAGCTGCCCATGCAAAAAATTATTGCCAGGAAAAGCGATATACAAAATTTATACATCCGGATTGCTGTTTATTTGTTTTGCTTAACCAAAACGCCGCCAGGCACAGGCAGTTTTTGTTTTAGTGGCGGCAAATTAACGGGAATAAGTTAAAAGTGTTTGTTAAATAACAATTTAAAAATGGTGGCTGTTAGTGCGCAACAGGCTCTTCCTGCTGCAATTGTGCGCTTATTTTGCCAAAACGCCGCTCCCTTGCCTGGTAATCTAAGATTGCCTGTACAAGATTTTCTTTTCTAAAATCCGGCCATCTTGCTTCTGTAAAATAAAGCTCTGAATAAGCTATCTGGTACAGTAAAAAGTTGCTTACCCTAAACTCCCCGCCTGTACGTATCATCAGTTCCGGATCGGGGAAACACACCGTGGTCAGGTATTGTTGAAATATTTCCTGCGTAATTGCCCCAGGCTCAACTGTGCCGGCTTTAACATCATAAGCAATGTTTTTTACGGCATTCACTACTTCCCACCGGCTGCTGTAGCTTAGTGCAAGTATAAGGTTAAGGCCTGTATTACGGCCTGTTTCGTTTATCGCATCTCTTAATTCATTCCGCGCAATTGCAGGTAACATTTGAAAGTCACCGATGACGTGCAGCCTTATATTATTTTTATTTAAAACCGGTACTTCGTTTTTAATAGTATCAACCAGCAGTTCCATCAACCCCGTAACCTCATAAGCAGGGCGGTCCCAGTTTTCGGTGCTAAATGTATACAGCGTTAAATACTCAATACCAATTTCTGATGCGCCTTCCACTACGTTTCTAACGCTCTCAACACCATGAAAATGGCCGAATAGCCTATCCTGGCCCTTTTCCTGCGCCCAACGCCCGTTTCCATCCATTATTATTGCTATATGACGCGGCAAGCGGTTTTTATCAACTTTATCTAATTGCTCCATAACTCTTCAGGGGGAGATTAAGAATTGGCGAAGTTAATAAAATACATTCTTGTAAAAATGGTTAATTAACATGTTTAAAACAAACAAATAGCCAGGTTTACAACGGGGGTTTGGTTAGCAAACGTTACATGTTGGTTGTTAAGTGGTTATGAGTAGCTGTCGATGTAAAAATCAGAAATTTACCGAGGCTTGGAAAATAATTTTATAAATTAATTACGTGTAGTAGGGCACTTGTATGAGGATATATTGAATGAAAGGCCCACATGCAGCAGCACATAAGCATCGTTTTGAGCGCTGTTGCCCCTTTGACGGCCTTTAATACCTATGCGCGAAAAACTTCTATCCTGCAACTGGTAAGCAACAGAAGGCTGCCCATTTGGCAAAGGAGGAAACGCATCCGGTGCATAAGTGGTGCTAACATCATCCAAATAGTCGGTGGTTGTAAAACGGTAGCCTACTTCGCCAAATAAATTTACTTTGTCAGTAAGACTGTATTTAAAGCCAACAGCAAGCGGAAAACATACTGCCATTGAGCTGTAAGGCTGCTTGTCGGGGTACAGCGCACTTCCCTGGCCTTCGGTACCAAGCGGGCGAAGATAATATTTTTGACCATTGAGGTAAGCATAGGGATCGTAAGAAAAAACGCCTACACCCAATGAAATATATGGTGTATAGTTTAACCCTTCAACACCGGGTATAAATTTAAAAAAATTAAACTGGCCGTTTATTGAAAACTCCCAAACGCTTGTATTAAAGCTGAGGTTACGGTCAAACTGTGCGGGGTTTTTACTATATTGGTCAGAATAGCCAAGAAAAGCATAATCGGCAGCAACTTTTAAAGCCACGTAATTATTAAACTGCTTTAAAAAATATATGCCGCTTGAAAATTTAGGCCGGTTGAGTGCGGCATTAGTGTTAAGGTCGCCAAAATAATGGCCCAGGCCTATGCCAACACCAAACTCACCTTCTTGCTTATAGCTCTCGTATTGGGCGTTTACGCCGGTAAATGCCATTATAATTAGGCCAATAATTAAAACTCTTTTCCGCATGGTATGCAAAATAATACTGTTAAAACGAAAAAATAACATTTTTCTTATATTAAATGCGGTATTTAATATGGAAAGTTAGCAAAACACATGCTAATAACAATTGAAATGTGATGGTTGCTATTGATAAATTCTTTTCCTTCGCTGCATAAAGTTTGCAAGATGATTACGCTTAATGAAGGCGATAAAGCCCCTGCATTTAAAGGCACTGACCAAAACGGCAATAAAGTTTCGCTGGCTGATTTTAAAGGCAAGAAGGTTGCCTTGTATTTTTATTCAGAAGATGATAGCCCTACCTGCACTATTGAAGCCTGTAACCTGCGCGACAACTTTAGCCTGTTAAAACAGAAGGGCATTGAGATAGTTGGCGTAAGCCCCGATGATGAAAAAAGCCATAAAAAATTTGAAACCAAATATAGCCTGCCTTTTACGCTTATAGCAGATACTAAACACAAGGTGCTGGAACAATATGGCGTTTGGGGTGAGAAGCAAATGTTTGGCAACCACTATATGGGCGTGCACCGCACCACGTTTTTAATTGATGAAAAAGGTAAAATTATCAAGATATTTAAAAAGCCAAAGAATAAAGCCCATGCGGAAGAGATTTTGAAAGCATTTGGTGTGTAAACTGATTACAGATTCCCCGATTTCAGATTGCAGATTGATTTGCAACGCATGGTATATGCAAAGGCGACAAATAATGACAAATAATATTATATACGTACAGTTAACAACCTGCGTTGTATAAATTTTGTAACAAATCTGCAATCACCAATCTAAAATCTGCAATCAAATCACCCATTCCACCTCACCAAAAGTAAAGCTATCCCAGATTGCGCCGTTTACGTGCAACCTGCCATCGCCGGTTACTTCTTTTATAACAGCATCAAATACAATATTGCCCTTCTTTAGCTTTACAGTTTGCCCCCTTTTATACAAAACCTTATTATAAGCCGCAAATAGTTTTTCTCCATCCTTCAATAGTTCATTAAATCGATTTTCAATGGCCGTACATAATTGTTTTGCCAGCGCAATAACATCAAACTGTTTACCCGTAATTTGCCGTAGCGATACAGCCCGGCCCGCAACATCGTCAAACACCGTTTGGTTAATGTTTATACCAGTGCCCACAACCGCCCACTGCCAATTATTTCCGCGTATAATGTTGTCAATTAAAATACCACCTGCCTTTCTGTCATTCCAATAAATATCATTTGGCCATTTAACACAGCTTTCACTACCTGCATAACTGCTAAAAAAATCATGTACGGCAAGCGCTATTGCGGCGCTTAAATAAAACTGTGCGGAAACCGCTAAACCATTGGTATTTAAGGCAACCGACATAGTAATGTTCTGCCCTGGTGCGGCAAGCCATTGCTTACCGCGCTGCCCCCTGCCCGCTGTTTGGCTGCAGGCAAACCATGCCGTACCGTGCTGTGCATCATGGTTTTGCAGCTGGTCAATGGCATAGTTGTTGGTGCTGTCAACCGTCATTAATTCTATAAATGGTTGCCCGATGGTGTGAATAATGGCGTCAGGTAACAAAGAATTAGTATTTTTGGCCAAAATTAGCTGAATTGCAGCCGGCCCCTTATTTTTAATTAAATTTTTCACTATATAAATTAGATTGATTGTTGGCACCTTTATCTGTATTGGCTGAGCGTAAAAAAACAAGTATTGTTAAGCTTAACCGCAATTCTAAAATTTTCAAGTGCATTATAAAGGCTATCCAGGAAAAAAAGGGGGAAAGTATTGTTTCTCTCGACCTGCGGAAAATACCTGAAGCAGTTGCTGATTTTTTTATCATTTGCGAAGCAACAAATTCCACGCAGCTAAAAGCTATTAGCGATTCTGTAGAAGACAAGGTTAAAGAAGATTGTGGCGAAATGCCTTACCAGCATGAAGGCCACCAGGCAAGGCAATGGATAATAATTGATTATGTAAATATTGTAGTGCATGTAATGCATAGCGAAACACGAAAGTTTTATAAACTGGAGGAAATGTGGAGCGATGCTGAGCTGGAAGAATATGACGGCTAATAACTACACCTATTATTTTTGAACATTTTTTTTGAAAAAACATTTAACAATTGTGAAGTAAGCAAGTATGGCACAAGATGATAAAAACATAAAACCCAACCTTATTGACAGAGGCAGTGATGATAAAAACCTTAGAAAAGGCCCGCGCTTTAATATATACTGGATATATGCGCTTATTGCACTTGGGTTAATTGGGTACCAGGTATTTTCGCAGCACGCGCCAGATTCGTCACCCGTATTGGAAAGCGATTTTTTAAAGATGGTTTCGCAGGGCGATGTTACAAAAGTTGACATAATAGACAACAAAAAAGTTGTAAGGGTTTACGTAAGCAACGACAGCATTGGCAAAAAGCAGGAGTATTACAGGGATAAAATTCCCACTACGCTGCCTGCCGACAACAAAAGCCCATTGTTTGAATTCAGGATCGATGATACAAAAGGCTTTAGGGAAAGGCTTGATGCGTTTTGCGCTAAAAGCAATTTACCAGAACCCAAAGTAGAAGTAAAAAGCGAAGGTGAATGGTATGGCCCTGTTGCCAACATACTTATTACCGTTTTGCTTTTTGTGGTAATGATATTTTTATTTATGCGCAAAATGGGCGGCCCGGCCGGCGGCGGTGGCCCCGGTGGCATTTTTAATATTGGTAAATCAAAGGCGCAGCTATTTGAAAAAGGCACAAAAGTTAATATAAACTTTGCTGATGTGGCAGGCCTTGACGAGGCTAAGGTTGAAGTAATGGAAATTGTTGACTTTTTGAAAAAACCCAAAAAAGTACACGCTGCTTGGTGGTAAAATACCAAAAGGTGCATTGCTTATAGGCCCCCCCGGTACCGGTAAAACCCTGTTAGCAAAGGCTGTAGCCGGCGAAGCGCAGGTGCCGTTTTTCAGTATGAGCGGATCTGATTTTGTGGAACTGTTTGTAGGTGTGGGTGCCAGCCGTGTAAGGGACCTGTTTAAACAGGCAAGGGAAAAAGCCCCGTGTATAATATTTATAGATGAAATTGATGCCATTGGCCGTGCCCGTGGCCGTAACGCCATAATGAGCAACGACGAAAGGGAAAACACCCTTAACCAGTTGCTTGTTGAAATGGATGGCTTTGCAGGCGATGCTGGTATAATTATTCTTGCAGCAACCAACAGGCCAGATGTTCTTGACACCGCATTGTTGCGCCCCGGCCGTTTTGACAGGCAGATAAGCATTGATAAACCGGATGTAAAGGGACGTGAATCAATTTTTAAGGTGCATTTAAAGCCTATAAAGATCTCTCAAACGCTTGATATACATAAGCTGGCTGAACAAACACCTGGTTTTGCCGGTGCTGATATTGCCAATGTATGTAACGAAGCAGCCCTTATTGCCGCACGTAAAGGCAAAGATGCAGTGGATATGAGCGATTTCCAGGATGCGATCGATCGTGTAATTGGCGGCCTTGAAAAGAAGAATAAAATAATATTGCCGGAAGAAAAAGAAATAATAGCGTACCACGAAGCAGGACACGCAATATGCGGCTGGTTTTTGGAGCATGCTTACCCGTTATTAAAAGTAACTATCGTTCCGCGCGGCACAGCGGCTTTGGGTTATGCTCAATACACTCCAAAAGAGCAATACCTGTACAATACCGACCAGTTGATGGACCAAATTTGTATGACGCTTGGTGGCAGGGCTGCTGAACAGATCTTTTTTGGTAAAATATCAACTGGAGCTTCAAACGACCTGCAGCAGATAACACGTATGGCTTACAGTATGGTTACAGTGTACGGTATGAATGAAAAAGTGGGTAACGTAAGCTTTTACGACCCCACGCAGGAAAACACGTTTACCAAACCATTTAGCGAGGAAACAGGTAAAATAATTGATGAGGAAGTAAGAAAGCTGATTGACATAGCGTATGTACGCACTAAACAATTGCTTACCGAAAAGAAAGAGCAGGTTGAAAAATTAGCCCAGGAATTGTTAACCAAAGAAGTGTTATTTCAAAGTGACGTAGAAGCTTTGATAGGCAAACGCCCTTACGAGGAGAAAAAATTGCTGGATATTACCAACGAGCCGCCTGCTGATAACAAACATACAGAGACGGGTTTCGGGCAGAAGGAAGAAACTGTGCCGGGTGTAATAAACAATCCTCCAAAACCGCTTTGATTAAATTGTATGTGCGATGAAAACATCATCCGCTAAAGAAAATATTCTTAAAAAAATAAGGCAGGCACTGAGTAACCCGGTGCCTGTTCCATTTCCGCAAAGCGAGGGGGCAGAGAATATATTCCAGCCTCCTTTAGCCGGGGCTGAAATGGAGTTTGCCGAGAATTTTACTACACTACAGGGCAGGTTTTCTTTTTGCCTTGATGAAGTGGAGCTGGTTGAACAACTTAAACAACTAATTGCAGCCCGCACCTGGACTAAGATATATTGCCGCGAAAGCGCCCTGAAACAAGTTCTGGCAACAGCTGGTTTCGGTATTGAATACAGCAACGAACTTATAAACTGTGATGCATCAATTACCGGTTGCGAAGCGCTGATAGCACGCACCGGCAGCATTGTAATGAGCAGTGGCCAGCAAAGCGGCCGAACTACCAGCGTTTATGCGCCGGTACATATTTGCATAGCCTATGCCACCCAGCTGAAATATGATGTAAAAGATGGCTTATTGCTGGTAAAGAAAAAATACGAGAAACTGCCATCCCTTATAACATTAGCTACCGGCCCAAGCCGTACTGCTGATATTGAGAAAACACTAGTAGTTGGTGTACATGGCCCTAAAGAAGTGTTTTGCTTTTTGGTAGATAAGGGGTAGAGGCCTAACCACAGAGTTAAGGGAGTTTTTTCACGGAGGATACGGAGTTTTTTGATATATAACTGGTAATAAGTATAAATAGAATTTATTGTGTGATAGGCAATTTTGTAAATTTATAAAATGAACCAGCCTTTTGACATATTGAAAGCTAACAAAGAGATGCTTTTTAGCAAATACCCGCTAAAAAGCCTGGCTTTGTTTGGCTCCTATAGCAGAGGTGATAATACCGTTGCAAGCGATGTTGATATAATGGT
>Ga0206806_1040_pt1 | contig 32418 bp, 25 predicted proteins | sample Alteio_BWOrgCont_60_FD_152911 | JGI IMG/M metagenome (GOLD analysis project Ga0206806, IMG submission 152911) | Enriched cells from forest soil in Barre Woods Harvard Forest LTER site, Petersham, Massachusetts, United States -... | ecosystem: Environmental > Terrestrial > Soil > Temperate forest >... | reverse complement strand
TAGTTAAAGGAAACCCGGGCTGGTTATAATCATGCGTTCCTGCACATAAATGTGCCCCCTGGGATATAACCGACCATTTACCTATACTTATTTTGCCCTGTGAATAAAGGGTTACGTAGTTAGCAACACCACAACCATCCGCCAGTTCCAGGTTCCACGGCGCCCAAATTTTTACCTTTGGATAAACATGCACACCCATGCCGACCTTAGCGCCAAAACAGCGAAGCAAAAAGGAACGCCATTTGTGAAATGGCTTTGGTGAAAAACGAAATAAAAAAAAATCAGTCACACCCCATATAACGCGGCTTATGCGGTTGCTAAGGGAAAAAGACGGCCCTGTGTGTGTATTTTGATTATGCATTAAGTTAAATTGATTAAACCGCTTTTTATAAGGTAAATACGTAACAAACCTTTAAAATAAAAGCGCAGATTGTATGCTTGTGTTTTTACCGGCAGCATTAAATTGCAATGGTTAAATAGATTCAGGCCATCTTGCCGCGCCTCATGTTATTTTTAACAATTTTCCGTTTGTAATTCTTTAAAATAAAATTCTTAAGCGGCGCTTCATATAAAATATAAATAACGCAGCAAAAAGTAATTAACCAAAACGTATATTTCAAAAAATCAAATACCGTTTCAAAAGCAAGTTGGGCGTTGTCATTGCCCTTAAAGTGATCATAGAAAAGCATTACTGGTATCTGGAATATATATATACCGAAACTTATATTGCCTAAGAAGATGAACAACTTATTCGATAACATCTTTTCAAACCCGCCCTGTAACCTGCATATTGATGTGATAAACACAAAATATACAGGGGCCAATATGCCGGCAGCGATTAACGGGTTTGGTGCCGGTAACAAAAAGATCACCCCGGATATTACTCCCAAACTTGTAATGACAAGAATTACATGCAAAATATTTTTTGTAATGCCGAACGAGATATTTCTTACAAAGCAAACCCCACAGAAGTTTCCCAACAGAAAGATTGCATATTCAAATATGGGATGCCGGTAAAAAGTACCAATTACCATATTTGCACTTTTAGAATATTGCGTGTTAACAAAAAATAAGCCTATCGTTGTTGTAATAATAAGGCTGAAAATGAAAACCGCAATTACCAAGGCCGCAACCTTTTTTATGGAAGTATTGGCAAGCCAGGTAACCGTAAAAGGAAATATCATGTAAAAGAAAAATTCAATTGAGATCGTCCAGGCCGGAAAATTTATTGATCCCCCATATAGCCATCGCTGAATTCCGAAGATCTCAAATACAGACCTTTGTGGTATTGAAGGGTAAATACACTTAACAGTATAATTAAACAGCACAACTAAAAAAAAGGCAAGAAAGTAAGAAGGGTAAATTTTTGCAAACCGCTTAACCCAATAATTAGCTTTATTAAAAGATTCAGGTGCCTTTTTGCCACTGAAAAAAGATGCGTTAGAAACAACCATTACAAAGCCAGAAATAAAAAAGAAAAAATTTACCGCTTCATCTAAATTTCTAAAATGATATTGCTTTTGAAGTGGCGATGGAAAAAAATGATATATAAGTATCAAAAATGCTGCAATAAATCTCAGCAGGTATATTGGGTTCGTGCTTTGTTTAGTCATCGTAATATTTTTGAGCACTGCTGCAAACTATTTATTATTGCTTTTTTGTTATATGGAAAATATTGGATGCTTAATAAATGAACCCTATTTTAATTTTTAATACTCATTGATAAGCGATTTGCCAACCTTATCGCAAATGCGCCCAGCAAAAAGGTGGGATTAGCCTGGCCAGAAACGGGGAATACAGAACTGCTGCACACGTATATGTTATCAGTACCCCACACTTTTAAATTGCCGTCAACAACACCAGTATTTGATGAGCATCCCATGCGTGTGGTACCAGATTGGTGGATACCACCCCGTGATGTTGATCGTATAACCTCTGGCAGTTCATCAGGTGTATACCAATACTCAAGTGCGCCACACCCACATTGCTGTAACCATTTATTAAGCACATCGTGTAATTTTATTACTGAATTTACATCCGCTTCAGATGGTTTATAGTCTATTACCAACGTTTCGCCATCCGCTGCGAGTTCCATCTTATTTAAGGGTGAAGCGCTTTGTTCGGCGTGAAAATGCAACGCATAATAGTTTTGCGGATTAAACAGGAAGATTCCCGGAAGTTTTCGCTTCTGTATGTAGCGCCTGTAAAAAATAGATGCAGGTGTTAACAGTGATCCCGGCATGCCTCGTAATACATTCCAGATATGCTCATTTACTGCATGCTTCTGCCCTTTGGTTATTGAGTGCGCAATTGCGGGAGGGGCCAGTTTTTTACCTAATACCGGTATAAGCATAGCCAAATACATAAACGACATTGCACCATTACGATGTTTGGGATCGTGATACAACGGATTGTCAAGCCAAATAGCCGTATTTAATAGGCCCTGCTTTAGCAGAAAATCATTAGAAAAATGAAAACGGCGCCTCAGATAAACTCCTGCATTGTCCCTGATAAAACCATAATCTGTTTTCTTTGGGTCCCCACTAAAACGAACCGATGCAATTTTACCTGATAAATGTCCCTGGTAATATTTCCCCAAAGCTGGAGGAACAGTATTTAAATTTTTAAATAATCTTGTATTGCGCAACAATATTCTTGTAGCTTCATGTGCTCCTGTAGCAATTACAAAAGCCTCAGCCCTTACTTCATATAACTTTTGGCTCTTAACTTCCCTTATACATAAAATTTTGCATTTGCCGCATGCATCCGGTGATGAAAAATCACGTCCTTCAAAGCCCTGAAGTAAAGTAAGGTTTGGGCGTTTGACAATATCTCTTTCATAACGTGGCCCGAACCGGGTTGGTATACTCCATCGCTCCACCGCTGAATCGGTCACAATACCTTCAACAAAATTCTCCGCTATTCTGTGCCCATTTAATTGAGGCAGATCGTGAAGGTTAAATTTGGCCTCACCACACTCAAAATATTTGGATGCCCGTTGCAAGTATTGATTTATTTCTTTAAATAAATTCATATTCCATGGAGATGCGCTGTTGGTTTCAGTTCGGTCCATAAAATCAACCTCATCCCACATTACACACCTGCCGCCCCATGTTGCAGAGGTACCTCCCAGGCCTTTATTCGTGCATTCTTCGGGTTTATGATGATATAAAGGGTTTTTTAGCCGGATAGAACTGTCAAGTGTATTTTTACCTGCAGGCTCTTTCCCTCCGTATTCAACCAATAAAATCTTTTTGCCGGGATTTAAGCAGCTATATTCAAGTGCTAATATTATACCTGCCGGCCCACTGCCAATTACGCATACATCATAAACCGGTTGCAACGCATCTGCCAATTTAGTTTCCATCGTCACCCTTTGTATTTGGTTGTGTTTAATCGATCGCCCTTCAGCAACTTATTGCCTCAAACAATTTAACTGATACTTTGACGATGTTAAAATTTCTCTCATAGCAAAATCTTGCATTCATGCTCATTTCCAATTTTTCATCGTTTGACATATTAGCCCAGGTTTGCAACAATTCTTTTGTACCCTGTAGTGTATCCTCTTCAACTAAGCCACCACCTTCCGATTTAACTTCATTGCAAATATTTACCTGGTTTGAAATAAGCACGGGCTTGCTGCATGCTAATGCTTCCACCACAGCTATACCAAAGTTTTCCTGGTGGCTGGGTAATATAAATGCATTGCAGCCATTAAAAGCGCCCCATTTAGAATCTCCGGAGAGCATACCAGGGAAAAATATAAGATTTGAAAAGCCGTCGGCAAGCTTAACCAGTTCGCGGCCATAAGGCGTGTTTATACCCGGGCCCGCAATAACAAGTTTGGGAATTTCTGTATTTGCCTCAGCTGTTACTACAAAATTGATGTAAGCTTTTATTAACAGGTCAACTCCTTTTTTACTGTGAATACGGCTAATAAACAAGAAATAGGGTACTCCCTTTACATTTGGGCATTTCTCAAGAAATTTATCACGCATTGCTGTATTGTACAGTGGCGGTTCCTTAATTCCATAACCAATATTAAGTTCTCGTTTGGGCCTGTAGGGTCTAAACGAATGCCTTGCTAAACGCAACTCAGTCTCACAGGTAAAAAGCACACCGTCGCAATAGTTAACAAGTTTGCTCTCAATAAGCTTCCAGTAAACCCAATTTCTAATAGCCTTTAATTTCCTTCCCTGGGCACGTTGAAAATAGGGATCAAGCATGCCATGCGCCATCACAAGCACCCTTTTCGGCAGCCTCTCTTTAGGCCTTTCAGCAGATTTCTGCTTACTTAACTGCTGTAACGCTTTGCGCACAGCGTATCCATGGTATAACCAAAGCCCATTAACAATTACAACGTCAAAACGGGTTATATTCTCCAATAGCCAGGGAAGTAATTTTTTAGAATATTGCCATGCAGTTTTAACAGGGCCTAACGCATAAATAGGAAAATCATCCATACCCAAATATGCAGAGGACGGGGAATCCATACATGCAACCTCCCGCTCAATGCCCAGGTTCATTAATTCCCTGTTAGAGTTTCTTATACCCTCGCATGGGCCTCCGCTTGCGGGATCCATGCTGGGTATTACGTGAAGTAGCTTCATAAGGTTTTTGATTTGCGGCATCTTATTTAAATGAAATAAGATTAATAGTTCAGGGCATTTATAAAACTTGCAACAAGCCGCTTATTATTAAACGTGAGCTATGTAGTTTGAAGAATTTTTTTGTATACCTTTTCAATATTATCTATTGATTCCTTTATGTTGAAACGGCGTGAGTTTGCAAAGCCATTATTAATAACATCATTTTTTTTTGCGGGGGTAAGATTGAGAACAGTATTTACTACAGTGGCTGCATACGCTGCCCATTGGCCAGCTTCTGCGGCATCATACGGACGGGCCGGGATAAGAAATGCTGCATTACCGGCAACTTCTGTCATGGGCGCCTCATTTGTTGTAATAACCGGGCAGCCCGAAGCCATTGCCTCCACTATTGGCCATCCAAAACCTTCGGCTAACGAGGGAAATAAAAAAATAGAAGCGCCCATGTAGGCAAGATGTATTATTTCATCATCAACGGCTGTAAGCACCTGGATATCTTTTTTAAATGGCGACTGTTCGATACGGTTAACCAAATCAGCAGCGGGTTTCTGACCTATCAATACCAATTGCGTTGCATCAGGGTTTTTAAGGCGCCATGCATCATAAATATCAACAACACCCTTCCGGTTTTTATACCACTGGTTGCCGCCTATATGCAGCAAGTACCCGCTTGTTAAGTTTAGCCCTGTTTTATTACTAAGATTAATGCGTGCGGCAGTTGCATCGCCCGGCACAAACAACCGATTCAGGCCGTTATATACCACCTCGGATATTAACGGTGTTCGGTCATAAAACCTCCCAAGTTCCTGTTTGGTTTTTTGCGACACAGAAATAAAATTTTTCCCTCTGTTATATCCTTTGCATATAAGGTATTGATATTTTTTGCCAGTCCAACTCAACTGAGACTCGGCTACTTCCCCAATAGCACATCTTTGTGCCAGGAAATCATGACAATGAATTACATGCGGCCTGTGCGCAACCAGCGGTACCCAAAGCCCGAGGGCAACATCTGTGAAAACGAACAATGTATCTGCAGGACATTTTTTAAGGCGTTTTTTAAAATTTACTGGAAAAAAAAGATATTGATCAATGTACCTAAGCCATTTTGTTATCGATTCAGGAAGCTCAACTGCCGATAGCCTCGCTCCCGGCGACCAAATTTCAACCTGATGCCCCTTCAGTTTCATATTTTCAGAGAGCATTCTTGCATAACGCGGCATACTTAACGACGTAAAGAAATCCGGGTGGGTAAAAAAAACAATATTCACAAAATACAGTTTATTATAAAATTAATTGATCACTTAAACCTATCTGAAGTTAACACTAAAAATGTGAACAACCTTTTAAGTGGCGTTGTTGAAAAGCCCAAAGCCCGGGTCACTTTTTTTTGTGCCGGCGTTTTTATTTCCTTCAAAGTGTTTTTTGAGAGTCGATATTCTTGATTCAAAGAAAAAATAGCTTACTGAAGCCACGGAAAATGCGAAAGCAAAACAAATCAAAAGGTCTAATACAAAATTATTTGTATCCCAATGCCCGGTATAATAAACGAACATTAAGGGGTGATATACATAAAGGCCGTAGCTTATTTTGCCTGTATACCGAATAAATTTATTCGTAAACAGAGATTTCAAAAAATTGCTTTTACCTGCTGATAGCACAATACCCAAAAGCGAATAATATACATAAGAAATTAAGGGGTACTTGAAGGCCTGTATAAAAAATAGTGACTTGCCACCTGTAAACATCCATATTACAATTGTTGGAACAATAAGCAGTAAAAGTTGTAACCCAAATTTTTTAAACGAGAATGAGCTTAGTCCATATTTATTTTCTTTTATAGCAAGTAAGGTGCCTGCCAGTAGCGCGTCTAAGTTGGTAAAAGTGAAACAGAAAACGCTGTAGCCCTGCTTAAGCAAAATAACCCTGACTATAAATGAAACTGCAATTAAAATATAAACAGAGGTAACTAACCGCTTTAAAGGCAAAAAATAAATCAGCAAGGGCAAAAGCAAATAAAAGTGTTCTTCCACAGCAAGAGACCAAAAGTGATAAGGGCCGCTAATATTCCAGTTGAAAGTATACGCAAAATTTTGCAAGTACACCCAAAAATACCATTGCTGAGGCCAGGGAATAAAACCTTTATCACTAAAAAGTGGAAAAACCCAGTAGTATAACAAAAGAAAAAGGTAATACAGGGGAAATATTCTTAATACCCTCCGTATGTAAAAGTTTTTAAAATAACCCTGCCCATTTTTGCTGCTCAGCAGTATGCGTGTTACGAGAAAACCCGAAAGAACAAAAAACAGTGTAACACCTGTTTGGCCGAAAATGGACAATTTTTGAATTAGGTCTTTCCATTGTGCACCGTGAAAGCCTTTTACCTGGAAAAAATGAAAAAACATAACCATCAAAGCTGCACATCCCCGTACGCCATCAAGTTCATTTATATACCTGGGTTTCATCCGTCAATTTTGAAGTAAAAACTATCAAGCCTCATTTTAAACTATTGAAAATTTCTGTATAGTTTTCACCTTATTTTATATCGTTTTAACAAAAGTTGATGGTCAGGGGCAAGGCGAATTGATATTTACTCTTTCGCAGCTAAAGCTGCTTGTTTTGCTTTTGAATTAAATCTCTCTTTCAACTTTAAAAATTTAATCTCGTATAAATAATATGAGCAGGCAGCTACAACTAAAAGCAAAATAATGTTTACCGGAAAGCTGGTTACAAAAGATGGAATGTTATTGTGGCTGAGTGTAAACAATTGTTGCCATATATAAATACTGTATGAGAGTACTCCCATCCTGGAAAGAATTTTAGAATTAAGAAATTTAAAGATATAGTCCTTGCTTTCCATAATATTTGTCACAATAAAATAGCCTATTAAAATTGTAATACCAAGGTTTACAAACACTATTTTAACTCCATAATTTTCATCGTAGTTTAATATGCACAACAAAACTATTGTTGCACTATTTGTCCAAATTTTATATTTGCGGTGAAAGGGAGAAGCGAAATAATTTTTAAATGCCAGAACTGAAAACAAGCATCCCGCAGCAATACCCTGAAATTTTATAAAATAATGGGTAACAGCATAAAGAGACGTGCTATTAGCAAAAAAAGACACACTTTGAATAATTATAAGTAAAGGCAATGTAAAAATTATGAACAGAACCAGGACGATAAACATTTTCAGGTTCTTCTTTAAAATGATAGGGAACAACAAATAAAATTGCTCTTCAACCGAAAGAGACCAAAAATGCTGGGTTAAAAGCGAATGGTAGTTTTTTATAAAATATGAAAAATTCATTACGTAAAAAAAAGCTGCTAATAAATTTACGGCACTGATGTTCAGCTTAAAAAAAAAGTTTAATACAATTAATGTCAGCAGATACAAATATGCAACGGGAAATATCCTGAGCACCCTTCTTATATAAAATCTTTTCAGCGAAATACTCTTCGTTTTTATTTTTTCCTTTAACAACAATGATGTGATTAAAAACCCGCTAATTACAAAAAAAATATCTACCCCCAACCCTCCATTAAAAATAAGAAAATTGCGAAAGCCATTTAAATGCGATACAACTACAAATATTATGGATATGCCTCTGAGGCCATCCAGCGAAGGATAATGCGCCGCACGCAAAAAGAAAGGGATGTTTGTTATGTTGCTAAAAATATTCTTTGATCTTATTTTCATGCGTTCATTTATGCTGGCAGTATTATGTACACAGTTAGCTAAACCTTTTCTAATCCTTTTTTAAGAACTATATGGAATAAATGAATGCGCGTTTGTGGTTATTTGCTTATTACAAACTCACCTGGCTATGTTATGGCCGAAATTTATTTGTTGTAGGCTGGAGTAAGATTAAGTTTTAACTTAATTGACTTTGCCAGTTTGTGGGCCTTCTTTTCAATCAATATATAAAATAGCCATGAAACCAACAGTATTACAATAATCTGGAAGGCTGAAAACAGCCATTTATTAATGCCCTTCTCATTAAAAAAACGAGGCAGCATAAAAAATAGGTACGCATGAATGAGGTACATGGAATAACTCATAAGGCCTCCATACTCCAGTAATTTATTTTCTTTTTTATCGGAGTAATACCATATCTCTTCTTTCAACCATACGTAAGCGAGAAGGGCGAAAACCGGTAAGGTATAAGTATATGACAGGCCTGCATGAAACCGGAGCACCGAGAATAAAATAGCAGTCGCCCAGGTTATAAGCCTTAAAAAAACCAATTTCAAATAGGCAGGCTGACGCTTTATGGAAGTGTTTGCAAATTTAGAGGCTAAATCCACACCCAAAAGCCATACAGGTAAGCCAACTATCCATGTTATGAAAAACCCGTTGCGATGAAAATTACCATTGTAGTCACTTGAAAAAATGGAATAATTTATTGAAATTAAATAGCTTAACACAAAGGATGAAATGAGCATTACATTAAAATACTTTTCCTTATACTTTAATATAATGGGATATAGGAAATAGTAAATTACCTCGCAAATTAAACTCCAGATAACTCCCATTGTTAAATTAAAGGGAACCAGGTAAATAACAAAAGCAATAACAGCAGGTATGCCTATACGCACAATCCTTTTCAAATAAAATTCAGGAACATTTAAGTTTTTGCCGGTTGAATAAGGATAATGAATACAAAAACCTGATATAATAAAAAAAACAATAACAGCAGTTATACCCGGAAACATATTATCCAAAACACCGTTTAGTAAAACTACTGTTTTACTGTGCTGAGCCAGTTTAACATTAAAAATATCAAGATTGGTAAGGTTAAGATGACCGAGGATCACTACAAACGCAAGAACAAATCGCAACGAGTCCAATCCAATTACTTTTTTCATTATATGTTTTTTAAATACGCAGAGCGCGTTTGGGATATTTTCTTAAACCTTATAACTAACTCATGATGGTGGATGCACCAAGACTTAATTATTATGCCAGTAGTTTATTTTGACCCACTTGCTTTGCATTTCTTAACGACGCAAGCATTAATGCTGTTATTAAAACACCAAAGCCAAGGCCAGCCGGTTGTGCCCATTGTCCCAAAGGCGTGTTAGGCATAGCAAAACTGGCAAGCATCCACGCTAACAAATCCCCGCCCGCCAATCTTTTGTATGCTGCTGATAATAATTTTACATACAGTTTTAAACGAACAAAAATGATGGTACCACCCATGAAAAGGCCGAGCTCCCCAAAAAGCCTGCCCCACTCATCCTCCGAAATGCCAAGGCCTGATTTTCCATTTAAAATTGTTGCGCCAACGCTTGTGCCTAAACCCAGGCCATAACCAAAAAAAGGAAGCGTAGGCTTTATAACGTCTATCACGCTGCCAAGATAACGGCCTAAAAAAACACCCTGAAGGCCACCTTCCGATTCGTTGGCACCCTCGTATCGTACAGAAAAAACTTCCAGGATTGTTTTAAAAAAAGTGGCCTGGCTTAAAATAATAAATGCTATTACGCCTACAATAACAGCGCCTATTAATTTACCCATAAACTTTGGCTTTCGCGCGGTACCTACAGCTAAAAAGAATAAACTGATAACAGCCTGGAAAAATAAACTTCGGCTTATAGAAAGTGGAATTGCAGCAAACAAGCAAACCGTTGCAGTTAAAAGAAGAATACGGTTAATGCTTTTTGGCGTTACCCAAAAGTAAAATAGAAATGGGGTGATAAAGCTGTAAAAAAGTACATTTCCATTAGTGAATGAAAATGTTCCCGGAGGACGGTAATAACCTAAAGCACCCCCATTAAAACCTGCGCCTTCCATGTCGCCACCAACACCCCTGTTTACCCATGCTGATTGCGGGCTATAAAATTGCAGTGCAACCAAAACTGTCATTGGTATGGAAATCCATATAGCTGCCTTACCCATTTTTACTACGTCTTCGTGGGTAAATACCCTGCCAACAATAAACACCAAAGGAAAATGTATCAAAAAAATACGTGCACCATATAATGCTACTAAAAGATTGCCATGCCCGAATATCATAGCGGTAAATATTCCTGCAACAATAACAACTACGGTTATTGTAAGATAAGAATTCGGTTTTAAAACCCCCATCGTCCAGGCTTTTATCACCAGCCATAAGGCTATGGGATCGCGAACTAATAATAACGGAGTGGAAAGGCCCGGCAACACCCATTTTCTCAAGCCACCTTCAAATATTAGCAGTATAAAATACATCCAGATGCCTACCTTAAGCTGATGTAAGGCGCTTGCTGTTTTGTCCAGCGAATATTTACCGTTGGAGCTGAGACCCTGAAGGGCAAATTGATGTCTGTTTAAACTTGCTGACTCCATTACTAATAATTTTTGTATTTATTTATTTTCTTAAAAAATATAGCGCGCATTGATGATATACTTAGAGCGGGGTATTTCCGGAACATTCCTTAGCAAGGAACGGAATGAGGCGGTTTTAACCAAGAACTCTGGTAAGGTTAGCATGAATAACAGAATAGCTGAATTTTTTTAAAATGTTTTGAGAATTTTGCGCCCCCGACAATTTGTTGTCAACTAACACATGTTTGAGTTTTGTTGTAAGTTCATTAATATCGCCTGTCTTAAATATATAGCCATTTATACCTTCATTTACAAGGTCCTGGGAACACCCTGTTAAATCTGAAATAATTACTGGTAAATTGAAATTCATGGCTTCATTTACTGACAATCCCCACGTTTCACCAATTTCAGAACACATTACAAAAACATCACTTATAGCATAATACTCAGAAATTGCAGATTGATTAACAAACCCTGTTAGAACTACATTATTTGCATTTTTTTCACGAATAAGTATTTCCATTTCTTTACGCAATTCACCCTCACCCACCATAATCAGCCAGCAGTCAGGTTTGTTCAAGGCAACAAACGCATTTAATAAATCCAGTGGCCTTTTTTTAGTTATGTACTTGCCTGAATAAAGAATTACTTTGTCCTTAGGCCCAATTCCTAATTTTCGTTTTATAATAGCCCTGTGTGGTGTTAACCTTTGCCATTCAGCTCTAAATCTGTTGTCATCCACTGAGTATGGACAAAAAATTAGGCGGCTGTCTGGCAGCCTATATTTTTCATAGAACAATTGGTTTTGACTGCCTATGTAAAGAAAATAATTCACGCATGGAAATAATATGTGCTTCAACCCGGCACGTTTTAACAACTGTTTAAATCCTGTCTTTAATATCTCCTGGTTTTGCGGCGTCTCGCAACGCAGGCACATTGTATGTCCCCTAAGCCTTCCAAACAATAAAATAAAAACATGCGAAAAATAATTCCATCCATGTACAATTATTATTGATTTGGGTATCCTGAATAACTCTCTTATCATTCCCAAATTCATTAGGCCAAAAAATCCTTTTGAATGCGATGGTTTCCAGGAATAATTTTTAAAAAACCGGTATTTATAGCCCTCAAGCAATGGGACATCCCATTTTACTTTCACCCCAAATCCTTTATCATGGCCGCCTTTAATTGAAGCATCGGAACAATACCACGCAGTTATCGGTGTTCCCTGCTCATTCATAAACTTGTATAGCGGAGCGAAATATTGAATTGGGTGTGAATTAATAAAAATTACATTCCTCATAAATTGTGGTTTTCTTCCCGGTTTTTGGCTTTCATATAAAATCTAAATGTTATTAGCATAATTCAAGATGCTTTATTACAGCATTTGCAAGTTCTGCCCCGTAAACCTCCCATGGCCTTTTGGCGGCCGTGTTCATTGCAGCTCGCCCCGCGTTTTCAATTTTATGCGGCCCTATAAGAAGTTCTTCAATGGTATCCTGGATGCCTAATATTGATCCCGCTTTTACCAGCCAGCCATTTTTTCCATGTGTAATAATATCGGGGCCAGCCGTGCGCTCCGTTGTAATAACAGGTGTGCCTTGCGACATTGCCTCGGTAATAACAAGCCCAAATCCCTCGAATAATGAAGGAAAAATAAGAACATCGCTTTCGCGCATAAGCCTTAATACTTCATCGTGAGGAAGCGTGGGTATCCAATTATGTTTGGCAAGTTCAGCGTTTAGTACTGCACAATCATCAACTGATTTGCGGCCAACCAACGTAAGGCTTACATGATGTTTAAAACTATTCACCGCAACAAAAAGATTAGCAATGCCCTTACGTTGCGAAAGGCTTCCAACAAATAGCAGCTTTAGTGGCCGGGCCCCGGCTGCCGTGGAATATTTTTTCACAGCACCCACCACTGGTGGAAACCCATAAGGTATTATTTCTACAGGCGCCAGCATGTGTGGAAAATCCCGCAATGTATCTGCAGTAAAAGTGCTTGCTGCAAATATTCTGTCGGCCATGTGCAACTCCGAATCTTTGCGGGTAACCTTTATTTTAGAATCCCTAAAGCCCGTTAGGGTACTTTCCCATTCAGGCCAGCGTTCACGTTCAATTTCCAAGAGGCGCCGCGCTGCACGCCAGTACCCAATTGGCATATCATAAAGGCATTGCAAGCCCATTTTTTTTGCCTGCCTGAAAGAAAACTCTGCTACATCTTCATAAGCATATATAGCAGAAGCACCGCGGGTTTTAGCGTATTTTAGTTTGGATGCCACCCTTTTATCTAAATTGCGGCAAACAGCGTCAATATAAAACATGCCTTTTTCCCGGGTTAGCTTTGAGAGGCCCATTTTTGAAGCCATCAAACGACCAAGTTCCATCCAGGGCCACAGCTCAACATATGGTTTAATTGACACATCAAACTTGCGCCGCGATATTTCTGAGAAGGGTTTTGTATAACTAAGTTTGTCTAACAACGTACCCGGAAAAGCAGCAAGAGACACATGAAACTTAGCCATAAGAGCTGCCTCAGCAAAACCATATGCGGCAGCTTTAACATTAGCATTACCTGTAAGATGTGACAGCACTACTTTCATATCGGTTTTATGTTCTTATCCTATTAACCACGACCTGTTTGCTGCAAGAAACTCGCAGGGGTCATAGTCTAATTCCTCGCACCTTTTTTTTGAAAGAATTTTTGCAGGGTTGCCTGCAACAATACACCCGGCCGGTACCGATCTGGTTACTACTGACCGGGCGCCTACAACAACACCCTTGCCCAGGTGCACGCCCGGCAACAACATCGCCCCCGTTCCAACCCATACATAGTCTTCAATAATTATTTTTGCTTTAATATGCCTCCATTGCGCATCCAATACATCATGCGAGGCAGTTAGTATTTCCACACTATCATTAATGCAAACCCTGCTACCAATGTTTACCTCATCGTGTAATGCTATATGTGCCCGCCCGATAAACGAATTATCGCCAACAAAAAGCAGGTTTTTATGCCCGGTAATAATTGCATTGTCAATCTCCGCTGTGTCACTAATGCGGGCACCTTTGCGTACCAAAGAATTGCGCATAGTATTGCGCCTGAAAAGAACACGAAATGTAAATGCTCTTTTGGCCCACGCATAGAAAAATTTCTTTGACCCGACAGGGAACTTTGCCCTGTTCTTCCACAGGTAGTAATAGCTTGCCATATTAATTCCGGTAAATGTTACAATACGCCTGCTAACAGCGGGCACTCTCATCATTAAAAAACTTTTTAAAGTAAGGCAAGCAATCGAAGATTTTTACCCTGCTGTTATAACTGTTTTTCAAATAATGATAAATACTGTTTTGAAACGCCTGACGAGCTATACGAATTTAAATGCAATGCGGCAGCATGTCTTAGCCGTTTTTCCTCATTGGGGTTGTTAAGGATTTGATTGATGCAACTTACAAGTGCATCAGCGTCCCCTGGTTTAAAAAGGAGGCCTGCCGCCCCTACAGCTTCAGGCAGGCCCCCGCAATTTGAAACTATTGGCAAACATCCACAAGCCATTCCCTCAAGCACAACAATTCCAAAAGGTTCTTGCCAACGGGAGGGAACTATTATAAACCGGTGCTTGTTTAAACAGGCAACCAGGTCCTCTCCCCTTTTAGCACCAGTAAATACGATATTTTTCTCAAGGCCTAATTCGGCAGTAATACGTTCAAGATAATTTCTGTCGGGCCCATCGCCAATAATGGTCAGCGATAAATTTTCGCGGACTGCATCCTGTTTCTGTCTATTAAGCAATTGCCCGAAAGCCTGTATAATTATGTCTGCCCCCTTATCTGAAACGAGGCGGCCCACAAATACAAAGTCATGGCTTTTTGTAATGTTTGGCAGTTTTTTAAAAATGTTTTCATCGTAAGGATTGCCAATTACAAAACAAGATGGGGCATATTTATCGCGTATAGCACTACTGCAGGCAATTACACAATCGGCACGTTTTAAAAAGATAAATTTTAAACGATCTTGCCAACCGATGGTACCATTCATGCGTGATATCCATGTTTGAATTGCAATGATGGACTTTTTCTTAAAAAATACCCCGGGCCATGCAAGCTGCAGGCAAGGGTTATTTTCAAAAACTATATCAGCCCAGGCGTGCTCGTATAATAACTTTTTAATTCCCGGCTGCCTGATAACTGTAAACTTGAATTTCTTTTTGCCTTCATCGCCCGTAAGTGTTACCACGTGAATATCGTGTCCCGCATTAGTAAATGCCATTGCAAGTGTTTCTGAAATTGATTCAATGCCACCAATATCCGGGTAGAAATTATGCGATAAGAACAATATTTTCAATCGTGAAGTACCAGGAAGATGATCCGTTTTTTTTGACTGACTTTTTATCATTGTATTTACCATTTCATTTTAAATAAAAGCCGGGGTATGAATTATTGGTAAAAACAGTTGTTTATATTTAAAACTAATGAGCTAAAAGTGAATTTATGAAGCGTGATGATATATCTGATATCTTGCTGGCGGTCCTACGACCGTTTGTACCTGATAGATAGCTTGCTATATCCCACTTTGGGTATTCAACAATACCAACTGGTACTTGTTTAACATTTATGCCACGTGGCGTCCAACGATAAGAAACACAAATTACAGGCAACCCATGTTCCCGCATTGCCGCAACCGCGCCACTTTTTTCAGCAAGAACAAACGGAGTAGTGGTGATGCCAGCCGATGCGTTACTAAATACTGCAGAGACGCTTTCTGGGGGTAATTCTCCTAATACTTCCACTGGTAAACCCTCACTTTGCCATATATCAGCCCACCGTTTTTGTTCTATGCTCGCCCGGCCTATTATTATTAATTTAATTTGCTCTTCTATTTGGTTGCTATGCACGGCAACATCCTTCGCAAACTGCTGTGCGGGCGCGCCTGAGTGAATACCTGCAAAAAGAACCAGTGAAATTTTTCGCAACTGAGAAGGAGTGCTACACTCATCGGCTTTTCTTAGGCTATTATTGTTAACAGGCATATTGGAAAATAAGGGAAGAAGCCCGGGCTTAAAGCCAAGCCGTTGCAATTGTAGCTGGTATAATTTTGTTTGAGTATGTATTGCTGCCGGCTTTAATTTTTTTAATAACGATAGTATCAGTCTTTGTTGTAAAGCTCCCCATAAATATTCTTTTATGTTTGATTCTGAGTTCATTCCAACCCACAACTCGTGAAACATGATATGCCACCTGCCTTTGGCCCCGAGTTTTGCAAGGCTGCCCGCAAGTGAAAATGAAAGGCCTTTAGGATGAAATGAAAATGGCACAAATTGCAGGCTTAGCCATTCAGGGTTAAATTTATCAACCCAAACTTTTGCAAGCTCAAACCTTTCAGTATTTGTAACAGTAGTTGGTATACGTAAAACAGGCAACAAAGTACGATCTGAAACCTGGTTACCAATATAACTTTCCGAAATATGGCGATCATTAAGCGCTATTATCATGGTGCTGTGCCCCCTCTTCGCCAGTTCAGCGGCTAACCGCCGGGTATAGTCACCAACTCCGTCGCGGCCAGGTTCAAGAGAGCCGCATAAAAAAACTATCCTCATGCCATACTCCTTAAGGTTTTTTGTAAAAGTGAAATTTGTAAAAGTTAATACCGGCGATAAAAACGGCCAACAAAAGCTGTTATTAAAATGCATGCCTTTTTATACTTAACGTACGAGTCCCGGTATGGCTTGATCGGTGCATTTATGTTTAGCCAAAATATTTTATCCGGGGTTGTTACAATTCTTCCTTCAAAAGCAGATGCTATAAAATTCTTTTTCCATGGCTTTGGCTGACCGAGAGCGTGGGCCATTGCGCTTGCGCCCGATTTAAATGCCATACCTTCTTTACCTAAAAAACTTACAGCACCGTCCCATGCCTCAAGTGAGGCATTTAATGCGTCCTGGTCTGTTTTGCCAAAAGGGCTGAAGGGGCCACGCGCTGCCAGAAGAACTTCAGCGCCACCATTTATAGCCGCGCAGTTAAGGCCTCCTACAGCTGGGGCCATCAATTCCTGCACGGTTTTCCATATACTTAAAAAATCTCGGTTTTTTGTACTAACTCCAATAAAGCCCCCATTAACATACACGGGGTTTTTAAATTGAAGACTTACATTTTTTTCGCCAAAATAATTTCGCCAAGCGGCGCGGCGCGGATGATACTCATCCAGCGGTGAATTTACATCTTCACACAAAGCCAATCCGTAATTTACCCACTCCAAAAAGAAAGGCCACGGTGCCATTATCACAATATCAGGATCAAAATAAAAAATCCTATCAGCTTTTTTTGAAACCGTTTCCAAAAGCTGCAGCAAAAAATCTGGCTTATAGTTTGTGAAATGGTACGGCGTGTCAAGCGGCAGAAAATGTATCTCTATCCCATTTGCAACGTTTAATGTACGCGCGCCTTTCCATCCCAAATCATTATTATCCTCAGCATTGGCGCACCATTTCGGCAATATACCACGGTAACCAGCGTAAACCGGCCCACGATACCCGTGCCTGTAGAGTGAATTTGTTAACGCTGCAACCCCGTAGTGGTAATCCACTTCAAAAAGCGTGCAAACAGCAAAGCTCATCTTGTATATAATGGTTTAATTTGTAACGGTACCGAAGCCGGCAATTTATATGTTAGTGCTAAAGCTATACTGGAATTATTTGCATGCGATAATTAATTACAGCCAATTTTATACAAATTTGATTTTGCTAAATTGGTATGTCCTTAATTTCTTTTTTAATTTCCTTTGCAGCATTTTCATATAAAAAAAACCAGAATGATATTTTAAGCCAATAATAGTGCTGCTTTTAAGCCTGTGTTTATTACCCTTGTTTGAAAGCAACAAATCCTCAATCGCCCTTAATCCTTCGGGGGTTTCACCAGAGTAATGAAGATGGCTTATTTTGCCGCCAACACTGGATTGAGTTGCCTGAATTAATGAAAGAGAATTTTTATAATCACCAGCCCAACTTGTAAGCCAGTTATTTGGAGGTTTACAGAGGTTTAGAATATTCCACTTGCCAATTAAAGCCGAAATGTGCAAAAAAGCCTGGTCATGCTGTTTGGCTATACCTGTATTTGCCCCAAACCATTCAATAGCCGTTCGCATATCTTTTATCATCGCCTCATTTTTTCGTACCAAAAAATGCCCTGCTGTAAATGCAGCATCAAGCGCTTCTTGCCCAAATAAGTTGTTCACTTTACCTGGATTGTAAAAATTATATTTCCCGTTGGTTAAATATTCCCTGTCTGCGTGCACAATGTTATAAAAAGCAGGAAACTCAAAAAGTTCTTCCCAATTTCTTAGTGCTACCACATCGTTATCACTATAAATAAATTCGTCCCAGTCGCTAAAAAAAGCGAGGAACCTGTTAAGGAAACCACATGGGCACCAGGTTAATATTTTTTGTAGTTCTGATAAAAACTCAAGCGCTTCATGCGAAAAGCCTTCTATTTCCAAAAATTCAACTTCGTCAAGAATTGCTTTTGATTTTATTTTTGCACCTCCAAAATGAATTAACCTTATCGGTAACGTGCACCCTGTTGAGCGGATAGAATACACCAGGTTTTCACAAAGCATTTCGCTTTTTTGATTAGCAACAAGATAGATACCTCTTTTCATTTCTATATTGCTTTTTATTTAATCTAAAGCAAGATGCCATTTCCAGTTTTTTTGCCACATCTTATGTCTTACAGGCCCAGTATAATGCCTTATAGCCATGCTTTCCCGGGGGTACAAATAGGCAAAATCAAATTGGTCTGCAGAATTCAAAATAAATATTCTTGGATCCAAAGGCATAAGGCCATTATCTTTTAAAAGAATATGCATAACTGTTTGCTCAGTAAAATATTCATACCGGCAGTTAAGGCTTTTCAAAAAATCAAGACCGCCTGAAATATTTTCGAGTTCTTTTTTTAAGATAAAAAAGCCCCCGTTAACCTGGTATGCCTGGGGCACGAATTTATTTTTGTACGAATTATCAAGGCAGCCCCAAACCGCATCCGGTAAAAACCAACCACTATACGGCTCATTTAACAGGTTGCATAGGGCGGCTGCTTTGTTATAAAATAAAACATCCGAATCTAAAAATAAGGTTGGCTTTTCTATGTTGTGATTTAAGTAATAATACAGTCTTTTTCCCAAAGGAAATTTTTGACCGTAATCTAAAAACTGATCTTTGTAAGGTGCTAAAGCCGGTTTAATGTTTTGGAAAACAGCATTACTGTCTGCCCAGTCATATATCTTAAATTTTACAAAGTCAAATATTTCAGCAAGCAACGCAATTTGGTCATTTGTATGCGAGCCATCCGAGTAAATGACCCACTCGGCCGGTTTGCTCACATACTTTAGAAAAGAAAGTATTGAAAATACCTGCTCGGTAAAATCGTTAGCGGAGGAAAAACTAACAACAGACATATCAATATACTGCCCATTATTTACGGCTTTGTTTAAAGCGCTTAGTCCGAGGGAAGTGGCAATATGCGATTTAAATTTTTGTTTGTTAATATTGCCGGCCGTACAAGTAACAAATTTGGTAATACCGCCCTGGTATTTAATTTTTTTCATGCAACTGGTAGTATATATATTTTAGGCTGTCGAAAAAAAGAAACGTTGTTACTGAAATACAGTTTATCCGTAAAGCTATATTCGTTATGGCTGCCTGAATGTCGTTTTGTAGAATGTTAGTGAACTGCATCATTTACTGCAAAGCTGCTATTCTTTTTTAACTGATAGTAACTGTAACACACCGCCAACAAAAAAGATATTCCTTCAACCATTATATTAAACCAAAGAATGCCTTGCAGTGTAGCAAGATTGAAGAAAAATATCGCTACTACTATTGATAAAACATTTACAATAATTAAAAATACTGTGTGCATAAAAAAGCCCCTGCTGCTTATAAGGCCAAATGCAACATTAGTTAATAATCCAAGGCTGCTTCCTATAATGCATAATAAAAGTGCATGATCCAGGCCGGTATAGTTTCTGCCAAGCAACAAAAGTATTTGTGAGGAAAAAAGGTATGCAAGAACCGTTAAGATCGCGCAGTTAAGTATTACGCCCGTTAATATTCCGGCATATCTTTTGGCAAGTGTTTTCCTGTCCGCATGCATTCTTGCAAACCGGGGAATGATCAAAGTTGAAATGATGACAGAAAAAAAGTTCATTATAAAAGCGATACGGCCTAAGGCACCCATTTGTGCAATAGAGGCGGTTTTGCCAAATAAGGATATAAACCATAAAGTTAGCTGGCCCGAAATACAATAATATACGGATATGGGCATTACACGCTTTACAACAGCGATAATTGATCTTCTTATAACAGGATTTGGAGGCTGGTTAAATTCAGCATGACGGCCTGCAATTTTCCTTAACCGTAAATTGCCGTATATCCTCGGTATTCCATTACATAAAACTACAATAAATGCCAGCGGGAAAACGAACACCAGTAATAACGATAGTAATAAGCGGCCAACCCCTACCGCAACCTGGTTTTTCTGCAATAGTTTAATATCCTGGTGCAATTTGGGCACTATTTCCAGCAACGAATCAGACAAGGCTGCAAAAAATGCAGGTATGATAGATATTACTATTAGTATTGAACTGCCCCAATTGGCACCATGATGCAAAAGAAGGTAAAATAACACCGGCACAGATACAATAAGGCTTATGACCGCAAACCTTTTTCTCAAATCGAGCCCAGTGGCAATAACTGCGCCCAGTTTGATTTTGTGCTGCCATACTTTACCGCTTTGCGACATTACCCCATTTGAAATGCCACTATCTGCAAGTACCGTTAATGTGCCCAGCATGGTATTGGCCAAAGTATACAGCGCATATTGCTGAACGGTTAGCATTCTCAAAACAAAAAACCCAGTAACAAGGCCCGCAGCCTGAACCAGGAACTGGGCGCCGCCAGTAATAATAAACAGCTTACCCCAATGAATAACTCTTGGAATTGATAAAGCCAGCACTTTCATTATTTAACGTTCAATATTTTTATAATGGCGCATTGCCGGGCCTTTGATTGTAATTATTTGAGATGCAGTTTATGAGCTGATTGCAGGGTTTTTATTAACCCGGTATATATAGTAACCAAATAACATAATAAAACCAACAGCGCTGTTAATTACAGAAAACCACAAAACGTTTTGAACTTTTGTTAGATCCAAAGCAAACAATAGAATAAGTTGCGTTAACACGTTACCTGTTATATTAATTGCTGGCGGTAATACCCAACCGCGTGCAAGCGACAGCGCGTAGGTAATGCCAGAGGCCATAGCTATGCAACTACTCCCGGTAATAATCACAACTTCCTTTGTAAGATCATAATAGTTTTTCCCCAGTATAAAAAGCGCCTGGTGCGGAAAGAAAAATACTGTGCATGTAACACAACCGCCTATTGCCAATAAACTTATTTGCACCTGTAAAAAACGTACCAGTAACAGGTGCCTGTCTGCTGCAAGTCGTGCAAACCTTGGTATTACCAGCGTAGCAAAAAGCGCGGTAAAAACATTAAGTATCATTGCAAGGCGGCTTAATGCCCCAACTTTTGCAAGACTATCTGTTGAGCCAAATATTGAAATAAGCCAGGTAGTTATTTGCCCATAAAAACAATAATAAATAGCCCCTGGTAAAGTGCGCTTAACAATTTTTAAAATAGAGCCGCGTATAACGGGGTCGGGCAATTGGTTTTTATTTACATAAGTTGCCGCCATTTTACGCAGCCTTATATTTGACCAAACTTGCGGAACAGCACTTGCGGCTACAGCCACAAACGAAAATGGTGCAGCAAAAAGCCCGGTAATTAGTATTACAAACCTTCCTGCATTTAAAGCGATCTGGTTTTTTTGTAAAGGCAAAATATCCTGTCTTATTTTTGGCGGTATTTCAAGTATGGTGGCCGAAAGAGCAATAAAAAATGTGGGTATAAGCGATGCTATTAATAATAAAGTCATCAAAATACTTGCTTCGTGATGAACAAGCAAATAAAATAATATTGGAACAGCTACGCACAAACTCACTGCAGCAAACCTTTTTCTAAGCTGAAGGCCAGTGACAATTACAGAGCCCATCCAGTTTGGATCTTTCCATGCTTTGCCACTCTGCGACATAACTGCATCAGCAATACCGCCATCAGCAAGTAATATCATTGTGCCTAACATTGCCGAGGTAATGGTGTAAAAAGCATATTCTTTTGTAGGTAAAAGCCAAATTATAATAATACCATTAAGCGAACTAAAAACCTGCACAATTACCTGCATGAAAGCACTGACTGTAATAAGCTTACCCCAATTTAGTAATTTAGAATAGGATGGATTTGCGTTAATGCGTTTAACCAATGTTCTCATTAAAATATAATCGCTTATACTAAGCGTTTGATGTTATATTAACGCCATGTTTTAAAGAAATAGCAAAATAAGCATTGCCCAGTTAAGCGCCCCACCCGCAGGTTTTTTAAAAAGAGCAGCAAAATTATTATGGATGCGCTTGCCAATAAATTTTGGTAATTTTTGAGTAAATGCCTCAATACCAAAAACTGCTTTTTGAGGCAACATTTTTAGCAAAAAGCTTAACTTAAGATGCCCAAATGTTAGCGGGTTAGTATAATACTCAACCGCGGCAACTTCCAGCCCCGCTTTTTTTGCAAGCGGCGGAATTTCATCCAGGTGAAGTAAAAAAATATGATTATCAGCATTTGGGCCAAATTGCATTGATTCAAATACACTTGCATTATTAAACTTACTGAATTTTGGAAGTTTATTTTTGAAATATGAACCCAATGGCGTTGAAATTACTATATGGCCACCCGGCTTAACAAGGTTTGAAAGTTTAACTAAAAAATCATCCGGGTGCGCTACGTGTTCAATTATCTCTGTTGCAAGCACAACGTCAAACAGCTCATCAAATTTAATGTCGAAAGCGTTACCTGGTTTATAGGAGATATTCCCTACATCTTTTTTCATTTCAACATAATCGGCCAGGTCAGTCCGTATGTCATTCCATGTAACATTGTAGCCTAACTCTGTTAGCAATAATGTAAAGTTGCCTTGTGCTCCGGCAACGTCTAAAATTCTGTCGCCTTTTTTTGTAACCCTTTTAATCAGCGATAATGTGTGCTGTTTTCTTAGTTCATACGCGTAAGCATAACCAAGGTCTTTTTTAACTTCACCATAAATTTCGAGAAGATCATACTGATAACAATACTTCCAGCTTTCGTTCCAGCTATTTTCAATGTAAATTCGTTTCATAATGGCATAACTTGATCGCGTCAATTTCAACTTGTTATATTATAATACATGAAACCGATATGTCGCCGTGTGTTTTATGTTAAGCAAAGGCAGGTTTACCACGTTTTACGGTGCCTTTTTTCTTTTGCCGGCCAAAATCATAGTTATATTTATTGCCATACCCATATCCATACCCATACTTGGTGCCGGTTTTAACATCATTAATAACTATTCCAATATTTGTAAATTTTTTTCCCCGCAACATGTCATTTATAAAATCAAGCTGCTTTTTAAGCGTGTGCTGCAGCCGCACTATGTAAATTACAGCATCGCTGTAATGCCCAAATATAAAGGCATCACTAACCAGCCCACTGGGTGCAGAGTCAATAATCACGTAGTCGTATTGTTTTTTCAATATTTCAAAAAGTACTGGTACCCTTTCGCTTATCAAAATATCTCCTGGATTTTGATTAAGTGGACCAGCTGGATATATATGCAGGGTGGGCAGATTTTCAAGTGTTTGATAAAGCTCCGAAACGCTATTTGTCTCCCCCGTTAAAAAGTCTGTAAGCCCTTTACCTTCATTCAAACCAATTTTTTTGCATATCCCAGGGTTTCTTAAGTCAAATTCAAGCAAAGCCACTTTTTTACCCGGCATAGCCATTACCGCCGCAAGGTTTAGGCTTATTAGTGATTTACCTTCCCCTATAGAAGAAGATGTAACCAATAATACCTGTTTGTCCCTTTGAAAGAAATTTATGTTTGTTCTTAAATTCCTGAATTGTTCGCTAACTAAGTTACGCTCTAAAATTGCCACGCCTTTTTTCTGGCGCTTTGGTATGTGCACAAGTTCACCCAAAATAGGCGGGTAAACTTTATCGGTTATTTCTTTACGGTTTGAAACTTTATCGTTTAATATAGATCGCAGTCGTATCAGCGCTTCAGGTAAAAGCAGGCCTAATATTATTGAGTAGCCTAATATATATGATGCGTTAGGCTCAACAGGCCCCCACCCTTTTGCGGAATCTATTTGTTTATACACCGAAACATTAGCCGAGCTTGCTGATATTGCCGTTTCCTCTCTCTTTTGCAGCAGGTATAAATAGAGACCTTCCGTAATACTCTGCTTTCTCTTTATTTCCTGCATTACCCTTTCTTTGTGAGGCAACGAGGAGAGGAACTGTGTATATTGTTCATTTTTCTGCTGCAGGCTTAACTGTTGCAGCTTTAGGTTTTTCGTTATGTTTTGAAGGCTTTCTATAATACTTCCTTTAACATCATTTATCTGGTTATTAATATCGGTTAGCACTATACTGTTACTGCTTAATAACGGCGCTTCTCTTTCTTTATTCAGATGAAGCTCATTATAACGCCCAATGAGTGAAGTTAAAGTAGCATCATTTATGCCAAGGCTGGATGGCACCAATTTATCCTGGTTGCCGGGGTTATCAAAATAAGAACTCAGCATTTGAACTATACTTTGTTGTATGCTGATGTCATTAAGATTTTTTGATAAAACATTTGAGTTTTCAAAGGACTGCGTTGTTTGGTTTGGTACATTTATAAGCTCGTTATTACCCTGAAAGTCTTCCAGGTTGCCTTCAACACCAGAAAGTTCTTTTGATACTATATCAAGCCTGTCGTCAATAAACCGAATGGTGTTTTGAGATATAGCATTCTTGCCGTCCATATCAGTTTGCATAAATTCTCTTGACAACGCATTTAAAATATCTTCTCCACGCTTAAGATTTTCGGTTAAAATAGAAAGCTGAATTATTGTTGTTTTTCTGTCAAGTATATCTACAGTTGTTTTGGCGAGAATGTCTTCGCTTGTTAAGCGTGCCGGGCTCCATACAACCAAATAGTTACCATCCTCCGCTACCAGGTTGCCCCGGGGTACAAAAATAAATTGGTTACCCAAAACTTTGAAACTTGTATTCCATTTAACCTGCTGATATATTAATTTGTCGTTCGGCCCATAAGCAATGGTTATGGCCTGGTCATCAAATTTTTTGACAGCTATATTTACCGGATGATTACTATCCCCGATAAATTGCGGAACTAAGCGGAATGGCGCATCAAGGTATAAGTCTGTATTTTTAAATTTGCCAACCTTATAATACAAAATATTAAACTGGTTTTTTTCAACAACCCGTTCAAATAAAGCTGATGACCGCAGAAGCTGTATCTCATTATCAAGGTTTTCTGTAGGGCCGCCGTTTATAGCGTTAACTATTAAGTCGGTTGATCCCCGGCCCCCGCCCTGGGTGCTTTTGTCTTCTTTAACCAAGATCATTGTTGTTGCTTTATATTTAAGCCTGGCATACTTAGTGTAGAAATAGCCGGCTGCAATACACACAACAAGTGAAATTAAAAAAAGCGGCCAATAAGATAACTGTTTATATAAATATTCCTTTACAGTAAACCCTGCACTTTGCTTCGGTGCAAAAAAATCATCGTTTGCCTCAATCATATTAATTTTTTGTTATGGTGTATGTAAAAAAGGCTATTGAAGTAAGAACAGTGGCAAAACTTAACGCTATTTGCCAGTTTCTCGTTTTATCTCTAACGGGTATAGTTAGTTCCTCAAGTTTTTTATCGTTTGCGCCAACATAAACAATATCGTTTGGGTGCAATTGATAACCCGGCGATTGAAATAGACTGCCGTTTGTAAGGTCAACCCTATAATATTGTCTTCTGGTGCTATCCTCTCTAATTATCATTACATCATTCCTTTTCCCTTTATCTGTTAAATCGCCTGCCGCGCTTAAAGCATCAAAAATTGTTACGCGATCAGTTTGAAAGTTATGCATACCGGGGCTTTTAACTTCACCTAAAACATTTACCTTAAATTGTAAAAACCGGATAATTATCGAAGGGTCTTTAATGTAAGGTGAAAGTTTTTTAATCAAAACCTGTTCAACCTGAATTTTTGTTAAGCCAACTACAGCTATTTTACCTATTACCGGAATTTCAACTGTGCTGTCTGCAGAAATAAGGTAACCCTGGTTGGCAACAACATTACTGTTATTGGGTATGTTAAATAAAACTACCTGGTCCTGGTTAAGGCTTTTGCTAAATATTTGTATGCTTACCAGGTCATTTACCTGTATCCTTCTTTCCTTCGTTTCCAGGCCACCAGTGCTGTCAAGTCCCCTTTGAAAGTAAAGAAAGCTGTCATCCAGTTTTCTTGTGGGGCTACATGCCGATAACATGCAAAAACCGGCAAGCATAATGCCAATAGCCAGTGTATTACTAAAAGTACTTTTAGAGTTCATATATTTTTCGATTGTTTGAAAATGTAAGTTTTAGCAAGAAAATATTACCACCCAGCTTATTAAATGCAAACAGGCTTCCATTTTAGTGGTTATTGGGACAAGGGCGCTGTACAGAAATAAAAAATCTCATTTAAATGAGATTTTAGCTGGTTATTAAAGGCGGTTTGAGTTACTTTGATTTAGCTATAGATTGTTGCAGATATTTTATACTATTTATAGTTATATAAAACTCAGTTTTATTTCTTTTATTATTTAGCCGCGTAGCTTTTGGAAGGTGAGCTTATTAGCTTAACATGAGTTTTCTTAACTTCAGCAACCAAATTATGGCCCAGGGAAGGAAGCATTACTATGATAGTTTTTTGTCTCATTTCCAAAACACTCCCTTCAAGGTTCATTAAGGCCCCATCTGTTATTCTAATGTGGTCGTTAGGGTTAACAGCAGCCTTGGCAAGCTTCACATTATCGTATTCACTTAAAAACTGTTTAATAACTTCAATTTCTTCTGTTCTTATAACCGCTGCCTTTGCCAGGTAGTAAACAAAATTTATTACCCCGTCTGTTTTCCGTATTTCTAAATGCTCCGACTCTGAAACGTAAACAAAAACGTATGATGTAAACAAAGGTTCAAAAATAATTTTCTTACGATCGCTCCAATACCTCTCTACTTTATTAAGGGGGCAATAGTTTTCAATTTTTTTTCGTGTAAGCAACTCCGACACTTTTTTTTCCCACCTTGGTCTTGTGTACACTGCATACCATTTTTTGCTAGTTTTAATCATACAGATTAGTTTTAATTATTCAAAAGTGAACACGCACTTGGTGGTTTACTAAAGCTGCGCTTCTCCAGTCACAGAGTTTTTTAAAAAACATACCTCTCCATTGCTGATATCAATTTAGTAACATCAACTGCGGCATCATTCCGCTAATAACCACGTGTAATTTTAAATATGGTAGCAAAAAAGAGCACCAGGTTTTAAGAGCTGATAGTGTATTTAAAAAAGCTATCTGCTGTTTTAAATGCACTATAAAAGTATTACATTATGCAACAGAGAAGGTGTTCAGTTTTGTTCAGTAATTGCGGAAAAAATATGAAATAACTCATCGTAAAACAACATGAAATAAAAGTGTGTATTGGCGCTGTACCTTATAGATAAAAATAACTACATCGCAGCGATAGGAAGGCTTTCCATTTTAATAAACCCTGTCTCCTTAATTAGAAAATCAATTTGCCTTTTACCTGACTTAATCTTATTAAGTTTCGTGCCTAAACCAAGATAGAGTATACTTTGAAATTGCTTTTTGATAAAGTAAAACTCATGTGGATTTATTTGCTCAAATAATTCCATCGCCCTTTTTTCGTTTCCCGTATTGGCAAGAACCAGCGTATGATAAAGTTTGAAGCTTTTGAAAAGTTGTACATCTTCGGAATAGTAATTTAAACTATTTTTTCTGTAACCCTCTGACGTAAAGATCAAAGCTTCAGAGTAATGATTGGTAAGTATGAGCGATTCAGCAAAGTGGAGTTCAAAAAATACAATAGAGCCATTATAGCGACCAGATGTTTTTGCATTTTTATAAAACTCAATTGCCTCACATATAACCTCTGTGGTGTTTAGGCCTGATGCCTCTGCAAAAAAGAGTTTTGCCGAAAAATAGCGGGCGCTTGTGGTTATAGATACCTGTTCGCTGATCGCATATTGCATTAAATTTTTGTAGTTGTGTTCCAGGTTATCAAAATCCATTGAAAGCCAGTATTTCAAGCACAATATTGAGTGTCCAAAAATTTGTGAGTCGTCGTCCTTGTTTACTGCCAGGTAATAGCGTAAACCACTGCCATAATATGAATTAAGCTTATCAATATTTACAAAGTATTCAAAATAGAAATTTTTTCCATTATTTGTTTTAACAATTGTTTTTTGAAATTCATAGGCCATCTCTGTGTTCTGGTTTAAAAAATCAATTGTGGCGCGGGTTAAGTTAATGAAAGTTGGATCATCAACATTTTGAACAGTTACATTTTGAAATACAGCCAAAAAATAATTTAATAAAGTGCCCATTTCCTTCTTAACTGATTCTCCCGCGGCTTGTTTATATTTAACCAGGTTATCAAAGGATGAAAACCCGCAATATCCTGACAGGATATTCAGCGTGCTAACCGATGGCGGGTAATTGGATTTAACCAACCCGAAACACCTTCTGAGAGTGTTAAAATTAATACGCGGCCCATTCTTCATCACAATAGCATCTGACAAATCGATACTATCTTTTGATGTTAAGATCTTTCGGCCAAAAGTATCTTCAACTTCGGCCTTTAATATTTCTATTCCAGCAGTTTTCATTCTGTAGGGTATGGAGTGGTTTTAAAACTAAATTGAGAATAACCTTACAGCCATTATTAACCAACTGCATCAACAATAATGCGTAGGCAAATAGTAACAATTGGTGTACCCAATTAAATTCCTATAAATTTTAACAGGTCATATTGTTTTTCAATCTAAAAAAGCGGGGGCTACTAGACAACCAGGATTTAAGATTTTTTTCATTAGGAGCAACAGACTAAAAACTATAACCGCATTAAGATATGCTTTAAATATGGAAAACGGAAATAAAAATTAAACTATTCACAATTTGTTCTTGTTAAAGGCTTAGCAATTATTTATATATGTACCCATATTTTTAAAAGACTGACCTAAAAAGCGTTTTTCTCTCCTTTTAAAGCGTTAAAAATTGTTAGAAATATAATTTTAACATCTAAGAAAAAACTCCAGTTTTCAAGATACCATATATCAAATTCCAGTCTTTTCTCTAATTGTTCTTTGTTGTTTATCTCACCCCTAAACCCATTTACCTGCGCCCATCCCGTTATTCCGGGCTTTAGAAATTGCCTGATCATAAATTGATTAACCACCTGGGAATAGTCCTGTGTATGTTTAAGCATGTGTGGCCGGGGGCCTACTAAACTCATTTCACCTTTTAAAACATTTATAAACTGTGGAAATTCATCTATATTGGTCTTTCTTATTATTTTGCCAATGCGCGTTATCCTGCTGTCGCCTCTCGTCGCCTGCTTACTATCAGCCTCATTGTTCACCCTCATGCTGCGGAATTTTAAGCATGCAAATTGTTTATTATTTCTGCCTGTACGCATTTGAGCAAAGAAAACAGGGCCGCGCGACTCAATAAAAATCAATAATCCAAGTACCGGAATTAACCACCACAATATCAAAAGTATTGCAACAATACTAACACTTACATCAAAAAAGCGTTTTACAAATTTATTTACAATATTTTCCAGCGGTTCAGTACGTAATAGAAGAATAGGAATGTCCCTAAAATATTGCACATGTACCGGCTTATCAATAAAGTGCGAAAGATCAGGAACAATCAGGACACGGATACATTCGCTCTCTGCCTCATAGATAAGATTGTAAAGTTCATTATTTTTTTCCGGCGAGATGGTTAGGAATATTTCATTGACTTTTAACCTTTTTGACACCTCGATAGTATGTTTTATATCGCTTACAATGGGATAGTTTGAAAGCTCCATTATGTTTTCGTTATCTTCTGCAAAGCCAACAATATTATATGTTACCTGTTCGTCTTCCAGGTACTTTACAAGCTTATGGGCAACATTGTTGTACCCTAATATTAAAACCTTTTTTATTTCTGCCCTGCCTGAATGTGCGCCATTGCCAAAGTACGAATAAAAGAACCGGTTAATAACTAATGTGATACAATAACACAAAAGTGTTGACACCGTCAAAAATCTCAGCCACTGCAGGTCACTAAAAAAAAACAAATAAACAATAGCAAAAAATACAAATGTCACATTAATCTTAATTCTATTTTTTAGAAAAAAATCGTACGATACGGAAACTCTTTTTATATAAACCCTGTTAGTAACAATAAATACCACCCACCAAATGTTCAACAGAAGCCAGGATGTGCCATAAAACGAGGCGTAGGCATTCACTGTTCGTTTTCCAAAAAAAAAATAAAGTGTAATAAACAGTACGTTAAGAACTATTAATGTTAGCATTGTGGCCACCATGTATAGAAAACGATGCGGCCTGTAATACATATTTCTTTGGTTGATATAATTTTTTTTGGAGTAATGATGCGATTGGCTAATCTGTTACAAATTTCTACAATAAGCACTTGTTGGGATGATACAGCCAAACAACACAATAATTAATTAATATTGCTGCTATGTTATTTTTGTTGTTATGGTTATTCCATTTTTATTCTCAATTGCTGTTATTGTTCTTTTATTTGTGCAGCAACTAAACTATGCAGAAGTAAATAATATTTGCAAACATGTTTACTAAACATGCAAGTATAAAGGCTTCGCCCCGCCAGTTACATGGCGCCTGTTTGCGAAATTCGTATGTAGCCCACAAAGCAGTTCTTACTTCAAAAAAAATTATCCAATAACCTCCACAGTCAAAGTGAAAGCCTTTGTGGTGCCTACTTTGATTATAAAACTAGCACACCTGTTACGGAAAGCAATTAAGCTATCCAACACCTGTTGCATACTTCTGCCAGCAATAAGGCAAACTTATAGTAGAGGCTTTATGTTTTTAAACATATAAGCTTTTACTACCAATTGAAACATACTACTGCGCAACTGGGGGCAAATATTTATTAGCAAACAAAAACTAAAAAAATTAATAAACCAGACGAGGAAACAATGTTAGTGGTTGGCTTTCCAGATATAGGATTTAAAACTTATTCCGGAATAAATGTATAAACTTATTTTACTTGCGTACTGTTCAGTTTTGTTCATTCAATTAGTTATATACTATTGAAGAATACGTTTAGTCAAATTATTATTAGAGTGCAAATGGCTAACCGTTTTTTTAAGCGGATACTAAGTTACTATAGTTACTGAAGTTATTATTTTAAGCCTGGGCCACTTATTTTTACTATAATTTAAGGCAAAAAAAGATAAAATAATTTACCTTTATGCCTTGTTAAAGTCACGCAACATCCAGTGCCTTGTAAATCTAAAACTTCCGCTTACCAACTTGATTATTGAAAAATTTCCGGGTTAGAGTCTGTTTAAAAATAATGTCATTATCATTTATTAATTAATTGCATAACATATGCTGTGCAGTTAAGCAGTATGCTGTGTTACCAATAAAAATATTAAACAACAATTAAAATATTCTATTCACTTATAAAGAAAGTTTAAATACAAGATTTTCTCTTATCCAATTTCAATAAAATCCAATAATTATGAAGAAGTCAATGTTAAAAGAAACGTTGCAGGTACTCCTTTTGCTTGCACTTTCAAAAACAGCTACCGCGCAGGTAACATCTGCGTTTTCTTTTTGCCTTAAAACCAATGCTACAACAAGCGCCGGGATATTTACACAAGGTGGTACGCTGGTAAAAACTCTCTGGAATTGCATACAATACAAAGCAGGGACATATAAACAGTATTGGGATGGTACTGATAACGAAGGAAGGCTTTTATCGGCCGACAGCAGTTATCATGTTTCCATACTTTCCAATAATGTAAAATATATGTGGGAAGGTGTTATAGGAAACACTTCATCAGCCATGTCAGGATCAACAGTAAACCATGCTATGGAGTGTATTTCAGGCATGGCTTTTAGTGGCAAAAATGGTTATTTTGCCACGGGTTATAATGAGCAATCTCCTCCCATAAATACCTTTGATACAAGCAAACCACAATCTAAATTGGCGCTGCTAACTAAGGGCGGCACCACAAGATTGGTAACCACCGATGGAAGCTATGTTTACTGGGATGGAGCAGACCCCAACGATACAATGAGGACTTTTATTTACGCTACAAGGGTTAGCGACAATAGCGAGGTAACAAATTTTAATTTTGGGTTACCCGTTTCAGTTACTTATTCCAGAACTTACCCAAGTGCAATAGATGTTACTAATAGTACAACTTCAGCAATCGGCGGCATTGCAGTTCAGG
>Ga0206806_1039_pt1 | contig 32635 bp, 34 predicted proteins | sample Alteio_BWOrgCont_60_FD_152911 | JGI IMG/M metagenome (GOLD analysis project Ga0206806, IMG submission 152911) | Enriched cells from forest soil in Barre Woods Harvard Forest LTER site, Petersham, Massachusetts, United States -... | ecosystem: Environmental > Terrestrial > Soil > Temperate forest >... | reverse complement strand
CATCTTGCATTTCTTTAACCTGTTGCGAGGTTTTGCTGAGCAACAGAACAAAATATTGCCACATCAAATCATCAGATATAGACATCAATTTGCCAAACGCATTATTTGCTGGTTCATTTAAGCCAACAGCATTACCCAAAGATTTCGACATTTTATGTGTTCCTTCTAATCCAACAAGCAGCGGAGTTGTCATAGCAATTTGCGGTTTTTGACCATATTGCTCTTGCAAAAAGCGCCCCATCAAAAGATTAAACGTTTGATCAGTGCCGCCCAATTCAACATCAGCTTCCAGAACAACTGAATCATATCCTTGAAACACGGGGTATAACAGTTCATGAAAACCAATAGATTCATTATTTTTGATACGTTTTGCAAAATCATCACGTTCAGTGATACGTGCAAGTGTTACTTTTGCAAGAAGGCCAATCAAATCACTGCTACTCAATTTGCCAAGCCACGCAGAATTATATCGAATAATCAGCGTTTTTGGATCTAACACTTTACTTGCTTGATCAAAATATGATTTTAAATTGTGCTGAATAACTTCAGGAGTTAAAGGAGGACGTGTTTTATCGCGCCCTGTTGGATCACCAATCTGCGCAGTAAAATCACCAATAAGAAAAATAACTTCATGCCCAAGATCCTGAAACTGTTTTAATTTGGAAAAAACAACCATATGCCCCAAATGTAAATCAGCAGCAGTCGGATCAGCACCAAGTTTTACTTTAAGTTTTTTTCCACTTTTAATCGCTTTGGTGAGCTCATCTTCAGAATAAATATTAACGGTTCCTGAACGTAAAAGCTCTAATGTTTTTTCTATTTTATCCATAATAATACATACTGCCTATCCGGTAATGCCGACAAAATGCGCAATAATAAGACCTATATAGGAAATTAAATTAACTGATAACAATCGCAATAATGGCGAAAAAAATAAAATGAGAAATATCGGCAATCCGATTGTTATATAATGAGCATATTGAGCAATTTTATATGATCGATCTGCAAAAACAAACAAAAGATAATTACTGAAATTAATGATAAATGTCAGCACGCCAAGTACCACATTAAGATATACAAAGGCAAATACAATAAACCCGACAGATATCAACAATGATGATACATCTGGATACATATTTGCAATCGGTAGATGTGAAACATTATAGGTTAACACCATATATCGCATAACCATCAAAATATTCACATCAAAAATAGCGAGCAATGCAATAATGCCAATCACACTTAACACAAAATGCATAAATGAATCAGAAAGATATGCTGCTGCCAACTTTAATGAGCGATGCGGCTGAGTAATCAATAATGGGTTAATGGGTACCATGCGCCCCCATCCAAAATAAAAAGCAAATAAAAAGAAAAGACCAATGGGATCAATATGAACCATTGGATTAATAGTAAAATAACCTAATCGCATCCCTGTATCATCACCCATTTCATAAGCTACCCATGTGCGAAACATGTTTGAACTGGTAATTACGACGATATATGCAATAAAAAAGGTAATAACGCTAATTAATATTTCTGCTGTGTGTAATGTAATCATAGATAAAAGTTTACCCCTATTTGACGCATGGGTCAAATCAGGGGATTTTTTAGAAGATTTTTAAAATAAGTCTGAGTGAGTGCCTGTTCTGGTCAAAATTATTTCAGTTGCAGTCTTTTTATAAATTAACAACCAATCAGGCTCTATGTGACATTCCCAAAAACCTTCAAAATTACCTTGAAGCTTATGGTCACGATTTTTTGCTGGCAAGGGTTGAGATTTAAGTAGTTGAATGATAATGTTATCAATTTTTGTTATATCCTTACCCCGCTTTTTTGCCTTAACAAGATCCTTTTCAAACTGTTTTTTTGCTTGAAGCTTTAACATAAACATGCTTTCTTAAATGCCAAGCTTTTTAAAAAGATCTTTGGTATCTTTATACTCTGTAATACCCTTACCTTTTTCAACTTCTTCAATAGCCTTAAGAGTTTTTTTATTAGGATATTTCGCTGAGCTCAAATACTCTTCGATCGATTCAACAATAATCTCACGCATACTTCTACTTGTTAATGCGGCCATAGCCTTCAATTTTTTATGATCAACCTTAGGAATATCAACTGTAATACGCGATAATTCATTTCTTGTTTTCATATTTTATCCTTTATATTGTTTTATTTAAATACATAATACCATAAATAATGAAATAAATAAACGATATGTCTTTTTTCTTATATTGCCACTACACTTGTCGAAGAACACAAACACTATATACTTGATTATAAGCCTAATTTTATTAATTTTACTATCTAATAACGACTCAACTATTTTTAATCAGAGTTATCAATGGAAAAAAAATACGACCACCAGTTATCTGAAGCTGCTGCTCAGCAACAATGGCAAGAACATAAAACCTATGCCATGGAAAATAACCCAGGCCCTTTGTATAGCATAGACACTCCTCCCCCAACAGTCTCTGGCACACTTCACATTGGTCATATTTTTTCTTACACACAAACTGATATCATCGCACGCTACAAACGCATGAACGGTTACTCAGTTTTTTACCCCTTCGGTTTTGATGATAACGGCCTTCCTACCGAACGTTATGTTGAAAAAAAGCGCAATGTTCGTGGCCATGAAATGTCTCGCTCTGAATTTATAGCGCTCTGCACACAAGAATCGCATGAAGCTGCTGAAATATTTAAAAAATTATGGCAAAAAATGGGACTCTCTGCTGATTGGAGTGAAACGTATTCAACCATATCAGATGATTCCCGCAAAATATCGCAAGAATCATTCATTGAACTTTTCAATAAAAATTATATCTATCGCAAACAAGAGCCAGCTTTATATTGCACAACCTGCCGCACATCTGTTGCACAAGCAGAACTTGATGATTTGCAAGTGCCATCATTTTTCAACGATATTATTTTTAAAGATAGCGATGGCAATGATCTGATTATCGCAACAACACGTCCTGAACTGCTGCCTGCATGCGTTGCAGTTCTTTATAACCCTGATGATGTTCGCTACAAACATTTGCATGGCAAAAAAGCAATCGTACCTTTATTTGGACAAACGGTTCCTTTATTACCTGATGATTTAGTTGCAATTGATAAAGGTAGCGGCCTTGTTATGGTCTGTACCTTTGGTGATAAGACAGACATTATTTGGTACAAAAAACATAATTTACCGTATCGTCATGTTATTGGCCTCGATGGCAAATGCACTGACAACGCTGGATTTTTACAAGGCCTTAAAGTTGCAGATGCACGTGCAACTGTTATTGAAACATTACGTGAACAAAATCTTTTACCACGCCAACAACCAATCACACATTCAGTTAATGTTCACGAACGCTGCAAAAAAGAGATTGAATATACTATTTTACCGCAATGGTTTATCAGTATACTTCCCTACAAAGAAAAATTTTTAGAAATGGCTGACAGCATCAATTGGCATCCAGCATTCATGAAATCTCGCTACAATGATTGGGTAGAAAATTTAGCATGGGATTGGGGAATATCGCGCCAACGTTTTTATGGCATTCCATTCCCTGCGTGGCATTGCCAAGATTGCGGAAAAATCTTACTTGCACATCCAAATCAGCTCCCTGTTGATCCACAAGAAACACCATATCAAGGCTCTTGCCCTCAGTGCGGCAAAAATAATATCAAACCTGATACTGATGTTATGGATACGTGGAATACGTCATCATTGACGCCGTACATTTGTTACGACGTCTTTCAAAAAATTAATGGGAACACTCCTACGAGTCCTTTCCAAGAAAACGCCCTGCGTAGCTGGGCTCAAATGTCCATGAGGCCACAAGCACATGACATCATCCGCACCTGGGCATTCGATACCATCGTAAAATCATGGATGCACAATGGAATCGCTCCGTGGAAAGATATTGTTATTTCTGGTCACGTGCTCGCTGATAGTAAAGAAAAACTTTCAAAATCAAAAAACAATGCAAGCATGGATCCTGTGACATTACTCCAACAATATCCTGCAGATGCAATTAGATATTGGACAGCTTCTGGAAGACTTGGGCAAGATATGATGTTTTCTGAAGAACAACTTAAAATAGGCCAAAAACTAATTACCAAAATGTGGAATGCGTTTCTTTTTGCACAACCACATTTAACAAATCTTTCCGCTCCTCATACACCGCCACAAAATATTGGTGCCATAAATAAATGGTTACTGCATACAATCTCCGCATGCTTTGAAAAATATCAGCAATACCTTGAGCAACATGAATTTGGTTTAGCGCTAAATATGGTAGAACAGTTTTTTTGGAGTAGCTTCTGCGATAACTACCTTGAACTGATTAAAAATCAGTTATTTAATCCTGAACAATATAAAGCTGAAGAAGTGGAAGCAACGCGTTGGACATTGTACCATGCAGGGTTACGCATACTGCAACTGTATTCACCGTATTTGCCACATATCACCGAAACAATTTATCACGAACTATATGCGCAGCATGAAGCCCTACAATCTATTCATCAAACACGCTACCAAGATGTACAAATTCCATACATTTTTGTTGATGAAGCTGAGATTATTAATGATGTGATTACTATCGCAACGCAAGTGCGTAAATTAAAATCAGAAAAGCAGCTTTCACTCAAAACACCATTAACAACCATGAATGTTTTTATGCAAACAGCTGCACTGAGTGATAAAATTGAAAAAATTAAACAGCATGATCAACTGATTCGTGGTGTTACACAAGCGGTATCTATTAATTATCATGCAGCTGACAATCAAACTTCTCTGTTAACAGAAAAAGATGGCGCATGGCATGCTGAGGTGGTTATTGAGTAATCCGCCGTCGCTCCTCCTTCGCTAAAGCTTCGGCGGACTTTCAGTAAAGCTATGGCGGACTGCGCCAGCCAAAAAATCTTGGCATGGCTTGAAAACCCTTTATTGCCTTGATTTTTTTCGCTTTTTCAGCATACTGAAAAATAAGAAGAATTCCTGCAAACAGAGAAATATCATGGTTAATATAAATAACGAAGAATGCACCACAAGCTTAAATATGGAGCAACTCCAAAAAGACGCCCAAAAAATCTTATCCTTAATGGGATATGCAGATTTTGATTTAGGTATTTTATTAACCGATAATCAAGCAATTCAATGTTTTAATCGCGACTTTCGCAGCAAAGATGAACCAACCGATATTTTATCATTCCCATTTCATCCAGACCTCAAACCTGGTGAAACAATTGTCGCTGAAACTGAAGATGATAAAAATGTGGGTGATTTAATCATCTCTCTTGAATATATTAAAGAACTTTGCGAGCAAGAGCACAAAACAATCAATGAACATCTGCGTACCTTGCTCTGCCACGGCATCTGCCATCTTCTTGGCTATGATCATTACACAGAAAGTACTGACAAAATTATGAAAGAAAAAGAATCATGGCTTGCAGCACAATTAGCAAAAGAATAGTACTTCACAAATCAATTCTTATCACGTCTCTCTTTATATCTACTTTTTTCCTCAGCGCTGGTAAAACTGAATTAGGATTTGAAATCGTTGATGATCATAAAGGTTTTTCCTTTTCTCTGCTTGGTGCAACGAATTATGTTGAAACAAAAATAAATATCAATCCCTACAAACCCTTCCCTCATAATATTTCATTACAAGTTGATCCTGTTCATAAACTAAGCAATACAGAATTAGATGATGCTCTATCAACTACTTTAGCTACTGCATTACAAGCAACAAGCAAGGTTTTAATTCTTATCGCTGAAAAAGAAATAAAAAGAAGGGCAGAAAATCAAAAAATTGATCTATACTTACAGCGGTGCGATAAAGCAGTTGAAAAAAGCAATCCTGTTTTTGAAAAAATAGAAAGGCAACTTTCTCATGGTTAAATACTCAAAAATTTTCTTATGCAGTCTTTTCATTTCATCTGCTTCATTTTTATATTCATCGCAAACGGATGAACTTCCAAAAACCACCATTAAAGATATGATCATCAAATATCAGATCGATGAAACATCAATATACCTGGCAAAATTATTATCATTACCAAGAGCAGCCATTAAAAATAAAATCGATCAATCATTTGAAAAATATAAAGGTGAATTAAAAGAATATTCCAATTCAGGACAATATCACGCACAAGATCTTAAGGAAACACAACATAAAGCCAAACAGATAAAAAAACGTTTAAAAAAAGAAAATAACAAAAATTTATTAGCATCTTTAAAGATTCAAAATCTTCTCATACAAAAATATGAATCTGCAATAGATGCTGAAAAATTAAACAATCTCACCGGTGCTCAAAACCGTTTAGAAAAAATGACTTTTCTTATTGAAGCTCTCTATCTTACTGCTATCACAGCGGAAGAACTCAGAGAAAATAACAAACTGTATAGACACCTGAGCATACATTTTCATCCTGATAAAGCTAAAAATGAAGATGGAGAAATAAAAGAACAAAAAAATGAATTCTTTAAAACATTCACACCACTTTTAAGTTCCAATACAAGTAATGATCACCTACGCAATATAATTCAATCCATTCAAGAAAAAAGAAACGAAAGAATAGAACAGATCAATAATCCTTCAGCACTTGCATCCGCTGGACATTTTTTGTGCTCAACAGCAATACCTCCAATTGGACAAGCTATTGGGACATTTTTGTGTCATAAAACTTTTGCACAAATAATGCCACGATCAGAAGATGAAAATATACTCCGCGATATATGTGTTATGAAATCTCGAGACACTGCTTTGGAAATTGAAACAAAATTAGTAAAACTTCCACGTCATCTACAATAAAGGAAACATTATGACATATTCGAATAAATCAGCTTATGTATTAGCTATGCTATGTACTGTTACAAGCCATACTCTTATATGTATGGAAAGCAATCAACAAGAAGAGCAAGAAAACAAAGCAAAAGAGAGCGCTTTCAGAGAGAAAATGGCGCAAGCGAAAGAAGATACCTATATACGTGACAATAGCGTTCAATATAGAATGATGAGCAACACAGGGCATCAAGCCACAAAAGCATTCATGGGCATGCTTGCACAAACAGTAAGTGGGTCTATTATTGAAGTTGTAAAACGAGAACTTGATGTTCGTTATGATAACAATCCAACTATTAATCACCAATTAGAAGAAATATCTTCAGGTATCACCATTATCCATAACGCTGTTAATTTAACTGATGAACTTGCAAAAAAAGAAACTGCTAGCGCAAAATATCTAACAAGTGGTAACCAAACCGAACAAAATAAAAGATTATCAGAGATATGCAATGATGCCGATGCTGCCTACAGAGGCTTACGCAACCTCAGAAATGAACACATAGATCAACTCAATGGCATACGCAAAAAACGTAATCCAAATTTTAAGCCTTACTCTGCGCAATAAACATTAAAAACCAGGAACTCAAAAATTCCTGGTTTTTTTATATTCAAAATTATATCTGCTTTGATAAATACGAAAGCGCCTGTCGCAATAAAACATCAAACGTGGTTTTATCAACTTTGCTATTCTTTTTTATATAATCCATTGCACGACCAATTTCTTGTCGAGAATAATTCAATGATTGCAACGCCAAACTTACATCATGATAATGTGCTATCTCTTTAACATCACTCACATCAACGGTACCTGATTCAATTAATGAAGCAACTTTATGCTTTAATTGCACAATAATTTGCTCTGCTTTCTTTTTACCAATTCCATTCACTTTACTGAGCATCTGCTCATCGCCACTGGAAATTGCTTGTAAAAAACCTTGTGCTCCCAAATCAGCTAAAATTGCCAAACCTATTTTTGGTCCAATCCCAGAACAGCTGATAATTATTTCAAAAATAGATCTATCAATTGGTGCTGCAAAACCGAACAAACTCGGGCCATTTTCTGCATTCCAATGAAGATAACTGTATACCTTACTTGTCACATCTTTTTGAAAACTTTGTGCATTTGGAACATGTAACGATACACCGAACATACCCACTTCCAGGGTGATTTCTTGATCTTGAACTTCTTTTACTATTCCTACGATATAATCTAACATCTTTAACCTTTCTTAAGCGCGAGATATTCTTGACAAAAACTCCTGACATGGCACAATTATCAATGTACTCTGAATTAATTGAAAGAAACAGATCTATCAGCGGGAATAGCTTAGCGGTAGAGCGTCGCCTTGCCAAGGCGAAGGTCGCGGGTTCGAATCCCGTTTCCCGCTCCAAAAATCATTATTCTTCTTTTTTATCTATTCACACACAGGATTATTTTCATGAAATCTATCATCGAGCAAGCATCTTCAATAATGAAAGCTATTGAAAAAGCATGGAACCAAGCGGAAAAACCAAAAGAATTTTCCATTAAAATTTTTGAACAAGAAGAGAGAAATTTCTTTGGCATGTCTACCAAACCTGCAAAGGTTGGTATCTTTTTTGGTAATGATAAAGCTCCTGCTCATGAAAAACCTGCGTTTAAACCTCGTCAAGAAATAAAAGAATGCCGCTCATCCTACGCTAAAGCTACGGAGAGCAGGTCCCCTTCTCCTAAGGTTTCTCCAGTTATAGAAGAAAAAACTACATCCTCCTTCGCTAAAGCTACGGCGGACAGGTCACAACCTGCACCTCATACAAAACAGCCAACACATAAGCCACGTGTAGAAAAACAAATTCAAGCTCCTGAAGTGACAGCAACTAAAGAAAGAGTTCGTCGCATCCCTACAACATGGAATGATACCATGATCACCACAGCTCATGACTGGATCAAACAGACATTATCACTTATGGGATTACCTGCGATTAATTTTAATTCAGAAGTTGCAGGCAAAAATTTAAAACTGACGTTCAATGCCCCTTTAATCGCTGATCCAATGCAAGAAAAACAACTGTTCCGCAGCTTTGCTCATCTGATCATGTCTTCTTTGCGCAATCAGTACAAACAAGAAATCAAAAACCTTAAGGTTGTTTTGATTCGTCCAGAATAATATCATGTTTTACGCTTCTTCCAATGAAACTATTATCGCCCAATGCACGCCACAAGGAACTGGCGCTATCGCTTTATTACGTCTATCTGGAGATAATGCCTTTCAGGTTGCTGACAACATAAGCAAACTTCCAAGCAATAAAACAATCTGTGCATTGCCAACGCACACCATTCATTATGGGTGGGTAGTTGATACAAATGGCACGCATATTGATCAAGTGCTTTTTTTATTGATGCGCGCACCGCATACATTCACCGGCGATGATACGGTGGAAATCACTTGTCACAATAATCCTTTTATTATCCAAAATATTATACAAACAGCTTTGACTGCCGGTGCACGCCTTGCACAAGAAGGGGAATTTTCTCGTAGAGCTGTGAGTAACAACAAAATTGATATTATCCAAGCAGAAGCTATTAATGATCTTATTCATGCAAATACACAACTCACACTCAAACAATCTTTATCACAACTGCAAGGCAGCTTTTCACACTGGGTAATAACCATAGAAAAACAGCTTATTAAAGCACTTGCGCTTTCCGATGCAAGTTTTGAGTTTCTGGATGAAGAAAATATGGAGTTTAGCATACAAATCACAGAAATTATTGATGCAGTGCGGGCAACAATTACCAATCTTAAAAGCACATTCAATCAACAACAACAGATCAGAAATGGCATTCGAATTGCTATTATCGGATCTGTTAATGCAGGAAAATCATCACTTTTTAATGCATTACTCAATCAAGAACGGGCAATTGTAACGAACATCGCCGGAACTACGCGTGATGCAATTGAAGCTGGACTCTATAAAGATGGCAATTACTGGACTTTGATTGATACAGCCGGATTGCGAACCACTGATGATATTGTTGAGCAACTGGGGATATCTCGTTCACATGAAGAGGCTCACAAAGCTGATATTATTATGCTTGTTTTTGATGGATCCCAGCAGTTAAGTGATGCTGAAACTGCTGTGTATCAAAATATGCTTGATACATATGCTGATAAAATTATTATTGTCACTAATAAAGCAGATTTGCCACAGGCAGATAATTCTATCATTACTCATAGATCGGTATATCCGGTGTGCACAACAGACAAAAATAGCATCAGCACGCTTGAATCAGCAATTCAAAACAAAATAACCTCATTATTCGCATCAATCGGATCACCCTTTCTTCTTAATCAACGTCACTATAACAACTTACTTTCTTTAGAGACCAAACTCATGACAACTAAGGAGTTACTCAATGATCGCCCGAGCTATGAACTGGTTTCTTATCATCTCCAAGATGCCCTGACTACCCTCTCTGAACTAACCGGTAAAACAATCACTGAAGCTGGTATGGATGCAGTTTTCCGTGAATTCTGTGTTGGCAAGTAATATAACCAAACAGAAAATATTCACAAAACCATTCTCATTGATTACATCAATTTGATATATTAAATATAGGTAAAGATCTAAAAAAAGGACTTCTTATGTTTAAAAAAATACAAATGATGCTCTGTGCAGTACTTTTTGTCACAAATATTACTCCAATGGAACCGCAATATAGCACAACCAGAACATTAGCTGCCAAAAGTAGTGCTATAAAAAAATCACAACAACTCAAAAAGGAACAAGAAGATAGCGTTATAGAAAGCTCTTGTGAAGAATGTTATCTTGGAGAAGCAAGTGGTGAGTATTCTTGTGATGAGAATCCTTTATCATACTTATTTGAAACTCAGTCGTTTAATCTCGCTGAATTTAACAATAAATCAGGTTCAGTTTTACCAATATATAAAAGCCCTAAAGGAAAACTGTATGTCATCCTCACAAGAGAAGCACATGGTAAAGATAGACGCAAATATGATGATTTTAGTGGTGGCAGAGAGAAAAAAGATAAATATCCACAAATAGCCTCTGCACGTGAATTTACAGAAGAAGCAATTTTAGAAAAAACTTTAGGATGGAATCTAGAAGATACCATACAATTTTTAGATCCTAAGAATGATAGTACAATCGCTGTTATTGCATATTCAAAAGATAAAAATCCACAAAGGCCAAACAGTAGAGATATAAAAAATGTCACGTATATAGTCGATTTTGATCAATATGCAAAAAAATTATTTAACAATTTTTATACTGCTTTAGTCTCAGAGAAAGCAAAAAAAAATCGGTCTACTACAGAAAAAGACAAAATAGCAGGTATATTACTTGAAGATCTTAAAGAAGCCATCATTAATAAGGAAGATAGAAAGCCTGTCCGTGTTTCAGCAAATGTTTTAAATCCACAAACAAATCGTTTTGATAAAGAACAAGTTACTTTACGACCATTTTTAGTTGAAAAATTACATTCATATTTCCTTGATATGCCATACACCGAAGGTGAACATACAAAAATAAGACACTATAGAGTGTATAGACAATAAAAAAAGGATGAGTATGATACTCAGCAAAAAATTGTGGTTACCTCTACTCCTTGCACTCACCATTGCATCTCCTGCAATTGGCAAAGATCAAACATTTCGCCTTTCACAATTTGACCACTTATCTGCTGCTGTATTGCCAACATTTACCCATCGCAATGTTAAATGGGCAATCTTAAGCAGAGAAGGTTATGGTGTTAGCAAAAAACATACCTACGATTCATTTAGTGGTGGCAAAGATAAAGGTGAAACACATCCCATACAAACTGCCGCACATGAATTTTTACAAGAAGCCATTTTAGAACTTGTGCTTGATTGGAATCTTGAAGATGTCGAACAATTTATTGATCCAAATAATGAAAATACATGGATTGTTGTTGCATATGAGAAAGATTCAAATCCTAGCAATCCAAAAAGTAAACCTATTCGCAACGTGACGTACATCGTAAATTTTAATAAATACAAAACCAAGCTGTTCAATAATTTTTATGCTGCTCGCGCACAAGAATTAGCACGTTATGAAGCTGCAAAGATCCCAGGAAAATACAGAGTTACCACAGAAAAAGATCGTCTTGCTAAAGTACGTTGGAAAGATCTTGAAAAAGCGATCGTCAATCAAGAAAATAAAAATGATCCTGTAACTGTATCAGCCTATGTTCTTGATCCTGCAACACACAATTTTAATAAAGAAACAATTACCTTGCGACCCATTTTGGTCATGACATTACGCCCTCTCTTTCTTAAACGCGCATATGAACAAGGTGAAAATGAAAAGATAAGATACTACAGCCTGTCCTTCGAAGCTCCCAGCGAAAGGGGGAGCGAAGTAGGATGAATAAAAAAAAGGTTCTTATTTTAACCAGCTCCGGTGGCGGTGGACATCTTTCTGCAACTGCTGCACTTGAAAAATATTTAGGTCATGATTACAACGTACAACCTATACATATTTTTAAATTATTACTCAACCTTGACCCTATTCGCATCCTAACCTTCAACAAATATACGTGCGAAGAACTGATCAATAAACTTTTGCCTAAAAAATATGTTCGCCTGATTGCGTTAATTTCCCGCTTAGGAACACAATATATTCACCGCAGAAGAAAAAAAATTAGACAAGAATTGCGTGATTATTTTATAAAAGAACAACCGGCACTCATCATTTCTGTTGTTCCAATTATGAATTATATCATTTTGGATATTGCACAAGAACTTAACATTCCTTTTGTGCTCATTCCCACTGATTTGAATGTGAGTATCTATATTCAGCGGATCAAAAAACCAACATATAAACAGTTTTACATTGGATTATCATTTGATGACAAAGATATATTAAAACCAATTGAAAAAGCTCACATCGCCAGCGAACATGTTGTTACGCTTGGTGCACCATTAAAGCCTGATTTTTTCACCCCCAAACGTGCGGTTATTTTAAAACATAAATACCGCTTGAATAATGATATACCAATTATCATGGTTCTTATGGGCTCACGTGGATCCAGTGAAACGGAAAAATATACACAACAACTGCTCAAGCTCACAATGCCTGTGCAATTGGTTGTATGCATTGGGCAAAATCTCAAAAGCAAAGAAAAACTTGAGCGACTTGCAGTTCCGGAACATATCACATTAAAAATTGTAGAATTCACTCAACATATTGCTGAATATATGGCGATGGCTGATATTCTGATATCAAAATCAGGAAGCCAAAGTGTATGTGAAGCTTTGTATACGAATACACCTCTTTTGCTGGATGCAACATCTGCATTATTACCATGGGAAAAATTTAATCATACATTTATCAAACAACATCATTTTGGTGATTGCATCAAAAAACATACAAATATTGTACCTCTCATGACATCACTTCTTGAACATCCTCGAACATTGGCAGCATACAAACATCATCTTGAGAAATTGGAGAAAAATAATTTTGCAGACGAATTGCATAAGTTAATCAAAAAAATATTTTGACCCCGTATCCTTTTTCCCCAATTTCCACTTCGTTCCAATCGGGGTCCCCATCGAAAGAAACTGAAGATGGGGTTAACGAACGGGGTTAACTTTCCTCCGCTCGCCCTGAGTGTTTTTACGAAGTGAAACGTAGTAAAAATGTATCGAAGGGTAAAAAAAATCCCCACATTTTTGATTTATTTTTCAAAAATGCAGGGATTAAAAATCTAGAAATTATTTTACGTGTAAATCACGCGAACTTCAACACGGCGATTTGGATTGCGTTCTTGACGTGTTCTACCTTCAGTTACTGGGCATTCTTGACCACGGCCAACAATTTTAATAGCAGTTCTATCAATTCCAGATGCTACAAAAAGATCTGCCACAGTTTTTGCACGTCTTTCTGAAAGAGCCAAGTTGTATGCAGGAGCACCTTCTTGACACGCATGCCCTTCAATCACAACAACTGCATCACCAGCTTCAGCGACCAACTGTTTTACCTGTTCAATATCGTAGTGCAATGCTGCTTTTTGATCATCTCTGACACCATAATGGTTGAATGAGAAGTAAAGTTTTCTGAATTCATCATCTGATTGTGCATCTATCCACGAATATTCTTCATTATCATCAAGATCTGCCATCATTTCATCAAAATCTATCTCTTCAGGTTCTTCCATCATCTCTTCTTCATCTTCTGGGAAATCAAAACTTGCGATATCTTCTTCAGTCAACTCATCCATGCCATCTAAATCTTCATCATCCATATCATCTATATCAACGTCTACATCCATATATTTTTGAACTGATGTTTTTTTAGGGCGAGATGATTCCCCATTTTGTTTATTACCACAGCCAGGGAGAGCAACAACTAACGCGAGAACCAAAAGAGACATTTTCTTCATAGAACTTCCTTAAAAATAGACTTTTTTACTTCAATTGACTCAATGTTCATCAGAATCTAGCACATTTTTAACCATTTTTCTACCCAATATTCAACATAAAGGGTATATTAGATAGTAAGAGCACTCACTTTATGAATATAAGCTTATGAAAAAAATTATTATAAACGACAATCCGTGGCAAGTACGCATAGCGATTATCACCGACGGAAAACTACAAAACATCTATTTCTCTGCCCCAACGCATGAGGTCCTTGAACGGGCCTATTTTAAGGGGCTGGTCACCAAAGTTCTACCAGGCATTCAAACTGCTTTTATTGAATTTGGACAACAAAAAGCAGGATTTCTTCATATATCAGAAATTGATCGCGAATTAGCAATGCAAAAGATGAGCGATCAGCTGGATGAAGATGAAGATGAACCTAAAGTAGAAAAAAAAGTCACCCAAAAAAGAGACATCAGTAAAATCTTGCATGAAAACGAACCAATCTTGGTTCAGGTCAGCAAAGAACCGGTATATGAAAAAGGTGCAAAGCTGACCACCTGTTTTACCCTTCCCGGCAGATTTATTGTTCTGATGCCGAACATTCCTCGCATTGGTGTTTCAAAAAAAATTGAAGACCGCGATGAACGCATTCGCCTGAAAACAATCATCAAACAATATTTACCAGAAGGCATGGGCGCAATTATTAGAACAACGTCTGAAAATCGTGCTGAAAAAGATCTGTTACAAGATCTTAATTATTTGGTACAAGAATGGCGCGCAATTGAGAAAAAATTCGCCACTGCAAAACCTTCAGACAAACTCCATGAAGATTTACCACTTGTGTTGCAAATTGTGCGCGACCACTTGGATAGTGATGTTGAAGCAATTATTACCGATTCAAAAGAAAGCCAAAACAAACTCTATTCATTTGCCAAAGAAGTTGCTCCAGAATTTGCGCATGTTATTCAATATTATGATGATAACGTCAATATTTTTGCTGCATACGGCATTGAAAAACAGATTGAACAAGCACTCAAGAAAAAAGTTTCCCTCAAATCTGGTGGATCAATTATTATTGAATCAACAGAAGCAATGACTGTAGTTGATGTTAATACTGGACGATTTATTGGTAAAACAAATCTTGAAGAAACTATTTTTAAAACAAATATTGAAGCTGCAGAAGAAGTTGTTCAACAACTAAAACTTCGCAACATTGGTGGTCTAATTGTTATTGATTTTATTGATATGGGAATCATTGCCAACCGTCAAAAAGTGTTCAGCTTTTTTGAAAAAGTGTTAAAAGAAAGAGACAAATTCCAATCAGTTGTGCTGAAAATATCTGAATTTGGTCTTGTGCAAATGACGCGTAAACGATCAGGAAAAACACTGGTGCAGCAACTAACTTCTGCATGTCACACTTGTCACGGATTAGGATTTGTTAAATCATACCAAACAGAGGCGTATGAAATATTACGTGCTATTCACGATGAACTGCATACATTGCCAGGCAATAAAAAAATTGATATTCATTTAAATGCCCACATATTCAATTACATCACATCAATTGAATATGATGCGATCTTAAAATTAGAAAAACTGTATAATATTAAAATCACATTGACGATCAATAAAGATTTTAATGTTGACACCTACAAAATCGAAAAAAAACAATAAAAAACGGACTATTTTATGGCAGAACATATATCTACCGTACTTGATAAATATCCTGCGTATGAAACGACTATCGGCATAGAAGTGCACGTGCAACTTACCACCAACACCAAAATTTTTTGCTCCTGCGCCAACAGCATCGCAAAAGACCCTAACACTAATATTTGCCAAATTTGTGCTGGGTATCCTGGCACCATGCCAATGCTCAATAAAAAAGTTGTTGATTGTGCAATTTTAGCTGGACTTGGAACCAACTGCACCATCAATCAACAATCTACATTTGATCGTAAACATTATTTTTATCCTGATTTACCCAAAAATTTCCAAATCACGCAGCAAGCTGAACCAATTTGCACTGACGGCTACATTCCCATCAGATTAGAAGATGGCAGCACCAAAAATATTCGTTTAATCCGTATTCATATTGAAGAAGATGCGGGAAAAAATATCCACTCAAGTTATAGTAACGAAAGTTTTGTTGATTTAAACCGTGCTGGCACACCGTTGCTGGAAATTGTCAGCCATCCTGATATTTCATCAACGTATGAAGTGCGCGCATACTTAAAAACATTGCGCTCAATTGTGCAATATTTAGGAATTTGTACAGGCAACATGGATGAAGGTTCATTCCGTGCAGATACCAACATTTCTGTACGCAAAAAAGGCCAAAAAGAGTTCGGCACCAAATGTGAACTTAAAAACATCAACTCATTCAAGTTCATCAGTGATGCAACAGAATATGAAATAGAGCGGCAAATTGAAATTCTTGAAGCTGGTGGCAAAGTGCGTTCAGAAACACGCCTCTGGGACTCAAAAAATAAAACTACTATCACCATGCGTTCAAAAGAAGAAACTGCAGATTATCGCTTCTTTCAAGAACCTGATTTACCAATAATTTATATTGATGATGCACGCCTTGAAAAGGCAAAAAAATCTATGCCAGAACTTCCACTCGCTAAATTTGAACGTTTCACCAAAGAACTTGGTTTGGCTGATTATGAAGCTGATATTTTAATCGAAGATATTGATCTAGCAAATTATTTTGATGCAGCGCGTCAACATACCCAAAATAAAAATCTGATCAATTGGATTTTACGTGATCTAATGGGTTATGCCAAAGAACATAAAATTGCACTTTCCGAATGCAAAGTAACTCCTGCACGTCTGGCTCAAATTGTTGATTTGGTTGAACAAGGAGTTATTAATGGCCCTACTGCAAAAGAAGTTTTCCTGTTTGTTGCACAAGAAAATAAAGATCCAATGATTATCATTGAAGAAAAAGGTCTTAAACAAATTGGTTCTGCTGACGAACTAGAAACTATGGTCAAAGAAGTGATTGCAGCAAATCCAAAACAGACTGAAGAATATCGTTCTGGAAAAGATAAACTGTTTGGTTTCTTTGTGGGGCAAATGATGCAAAAGACCAAAGGAAAAGGCAATCCACAATTGATTAATGATTTAATTAAGAAACATTTAAATCAAGGTTAAATGTTTTGTCCTGCCGTGCCCGACGAAGCCTTGCCGTGTTCTCCGAAGCCTTTGGCGGAGGATGAAGCGAAGTCGGAAGCCTGTCGAAGGATTTCTTCGAGCAAAGAATACAAAATCCCTGCTGTTTGCAGGGATTTTTTTATTATTAATATTTAAATATGTTAACGACCAAAAATAAATTTGAGCCATTTCAAGAACGTAGAACTTTGTTGAGACTGAGCCATGTTATATTGCGCATAAGCCATTTGTTGTTGCGCAATTGTTTGTTTTTCTTGTGCCAAACTTTCTTTATAAATACTCAACTGCGATAAGTAATTTTTGTGATCTCTGATACGCTTAATTGCATCTGATATATTTTTAAAAAGTATATTTGCGCGAGATGATGATGCATCGCACTCTTCTTGTAATAATACATCTTTGCCAACTTCGGCTGATGCGGTGTTGATCAAACTTAACGTGTAATGCATCGTTGCAACCAAATTAATCAGATGATTATACGCACTCATCAACGGTAAATCATCAGTCAAGTACATATCTTGTACTGCATCAAAAAATGATTCCTCATCGTCAAAAGATACGCGTGCTAAGGTATGACGTGCAACATCATCAAGTAAAATATTGGCTCGTTTAATGCGCCCTGCCGGAGTTGATTGATGTAACCAATGATATGTTGTTGCTGTTATGACACAACTGACACCTACTAAAATTGCCGGATGTATTTTGTGTGTCTCAGACCATATTTTTAAACTACCACTTGCACATGTGGCTGCTATGACTGCTGTACATATATCTGCAGTTGAACGTTGAATGGGATGAGATACGTTGTTGAGTGTTAACATGAAGGAAAGAAAAATTGTTTTTTTCATTGGATAAGACCTTAGAGGGTAAGTTAATCTCGATAATTACATAATAGTGTACATGTTATTTATCGACTTTTTAATAAAATCTTCTGCAACAAGCTTATCTATAATTTTTTCCACTCGCTTAACATCCCCATCAACCATACTCAACACATCATGATGTGATACATTCTCATGTTCAGTAATAAATTTCACAATCTTCGCTCGTATCTGACGATCAGAACCATCAAACTTTGATTGTTTATTATAATGCGCGCTTTTGCGACTTGGGTTTATTTTGCGTGATTTTAAAAATACTCCGTAATCCATCAGTGCATAATACCATTCACGCGGATTATCATGATCAACGGTGCTTGCAATTAATGGTAATAATTCTTTATCATTTACGCTCTCCTGATCTCGAAAAAAGCTATCAATAAAAACCGTTCTAATATTTGTTTCAATAAAAATAACAGGTTTATTGAATGCAAACGCACACATGGAACCTGCGGTATTTGGACCAATTCCTGGTAATGTTTGCAATATTTTTGGATCTTGCGGCAACACACCACCATGATCATTCACCACAATGTGCGCTAATTGATACAAAAAACGTGCACGCCGATAATACCCCAAACCTTGCCACACCAATAACACATCTCGCAATGATGCAGCAGCTAAACTTTCAAAATTGGGGAATGCTGCAATAAATTTCTCATACTTTGTAATCACACGCTGCGTCTGCGTTTGCTGCAACATTATTTCCGAAACCAAAACAAAATAGGGATTATCTACATGTCGCCATGCAAAATCCCTTTTGTTTTGTTCGTAAAAATACCAGATAAACTGTTTAAATGCTGTGATTTGTTCCATGTAAAACTCTATAAACTATCTTCTAAACTTACAAAACTAGATAAATCAGAGAACATACCACTCCAATTAAATTTCTCATCAAAAGACGTGTCCTTCGAACTGTCCTCTGTATCATAATAATAAGTTACTGATGGCACCAAAGCGAGCGATGGAGGATTCATATTATAATTTTTAAAATGTTCATCAAAATTTTTCACGCAATGTGCTTTTTCTAAAATCTCCAACGCATCATCAAGTTTACCGTGACCTTCATAATAAGAACAGTCATTATTTTTAAAAAATGCATTTAAAACACCACTTTGCAACAATGCAATAAATCCTGCATTATGTGCAGTCACAGCACGTCCAACTAAACCACTACCACAAAGCCACAATTTTGGTTGAATTTTCCAGTCATTATCAGCATTTTGCAACATCTGCCATGTTTCATCATCAAATTGTGCATCTTTATCATCACCAAGAACAATCCACACATTATTTTCGCCCAAATGATTTACCAATATTTTTGCGAATTCTTTATCAAGTGCATTACCAACGGCAGCATCATTATTTTGGAAATGAACTAACAGTTTTAAATCGTTAGGCATATTTTGAACTGATGTTAACGCTTGCATCCCTTCTGGTGAATAATCAGTACATATCGGTAAAATATAATCATGAATAATATTACTCACCAATTTTTCAAAAACCATACCTTTCAACCATGCATGCACATGAGCATGCGTACCCTCTTGCACCGTAACCATTGGTGTATCAAGTACCACAACACCTTTTTTGAGCATTGCTATAATTTGATCCCTGCTCTCATCAGTCAAATTATTTTTGATCCCAGTAAAAGCTTCATTCCATTCATCAAGTTTTGTATTCAAAACAGCAAGCGTGTTTGCAATAGCTGCCGCTCCACGAGATTGTCCAAAAAGATTGCAACCAATTTTATGTTGTGCCCAACAAGAATCATACATCACTATCATAGCGGCCAATAATGATTTAACGTCTTCAGCTTGTCCAAAATTCGAATTTAAAATAAACAGATCATAATTACTGTATGCATCACTAAAATTAAACGTAACTTTATCACCTGGAATAGAATGCGGACTCCCTTCAAGCCGTGCATAATCTATCATTGTTGTAGGATTGGCACCCCACCCATGCGCTAATAATGATACATTGTTATGCACAACATTATTTCTATCATCTTGCCATAAACGCAAATCTAAATCGTAGTTAACAACATCATTATATTTTTGCTTATCAAGTGCATTAAATTGATCGCGCCATTTTTGTTGTGGAGTCATTTGAGTGGTTTCCATACATTGTTGCATTTGAACAAAGGATATCATTATCAAACATAATCTTTTCATTACGTGCCTTTCATAAATAATTAAAAACTTCACGTAATATAATAACAAAAAAAATAGGTCATGAAACAAATCATGACCTATTTTTATAACAATATTACTATTGAATCTTATCTACCCGGCTCATACTCAATATGTATTCTTCTGCCACGCAATGTAGAATCTTTAAGTGATCGCACAATTGCTTGTGCTTTCTTGCTATCTTCTACGGTGAAGAACGAACGTGTGTTTTGCATAGAAATACGGCTGACACATGATCCATCAACTGCAGATGTGTTTGCAATAAATTTAATCAAACTTTCTTTAGTCATAGAATCAATTTTACCAACGTTGATGAACAAACGAGCTTCATCACGGCTGGAATTACTAAAACGACCAGATGATGCATTATCAGCATTACTTCTTCTGCCGCCGCTTCTATCAGATCTAGCATCCCTATATCCATCGCGATGACTATCGCGACTAAGAGATGAATTCAAATCTGATGCTTTTTTATAATGCTGTAACATTTCACCACAATTGAGTGAAACTATTTTTTCAATAATTTCTTCTTTTGATAATGTATTCAAAGATTCTTGAATCACTGATACATACGGTTTAATGATTGCATTAACCGGAGTTTCAATTAATTTTTGTGAAAAATGTTCTAACTGTTTCTGGCACAACTGATCACCAGTCGGAACTTGAACAGGTTTTACGGTAATACCAAGTTGCTGTTCAATAAATTTAATTTTTCTGAGAGATGATCCAATAATAATAGACACACCAGATTTACCAGCACGTGCTGTACGACCACTGCGATGTGTGTAGTTTTCAATATCATCTGGCAAATTACAATGTAATACGTGTGTAACACCATCAACGTCAATACCACGCGCCGCAACGTCTGTTGCAACTAATACTTGTATCTTTTTGTCTCTAAATTTTTTCATCACTGCATCACGTTGTGGCTGTGATAAATCACCATGCAATGCATCAGAATTGTAACCAGCACTAATCAACTGTGCACTCATTTCTTGTGCATCACGTTTTGTGCGGCAAAACACAATACCAAACATATCTGGATACAGATCAATAAAACGACGAATTGCGTTTTGAATATCCGGAATTCTCACGATGCAATATTGATGTTCAATATTTGTTGCGCCACTATTTTTTTGACCAACAGTTATTTGCAACGGATTGTGCATGTATGTATGTGCTATTTTTTCAATTTTAGGTTGCATAGTTGCAGAAAACAACCACACTTTTTTGTCTTTTGGAGTAGATTTTAAAATTTCATCGATATCTTCTTGAAAGCCCATATCAAGCATTTGATCAGCTTCATCAAGAACCACACGACTAATTTTGTCTAAAACGATTGTTTTACGATTGATATGGTCAATTAATCTACCAGGAGTTCCAACGATAATATGCGCGCCACGTCTGATTGCTGCTACCTGAGTTCTGATATCAGCACCACCATATACCGCAACAACGTTAAAACCTGGAATATATTTAGAATAGGCTGTTAATTCTTTGGTAATTTGTAAGCAAAGCTCACGGGTTGGACAAATAACCAAACCCTGAGATTTACCATCCATAACAGCTGAAATCAATGGCAATCCAAACGCGGCCGTTTTACCGGTACCTGTTTGCGCCAAACCGATAAGATCACGATCGCCCTGTAAAAGAAGAGGGATCGCTTTTTCCTGAATTGCTGTTGGTTGGGTAAAACCTAATTCAGAAACCGCTTTTACTAAACGTTCATCAACACCCAATGCTTGTATACTCATATACGTGCCACCTATAAAATAAGGAATAAAACTTTAACAACTACTGTTAAAAGCCTATTTCCTAATTTATACGTACCACGATCTTATCCACTCTTTGGTGAGGTCCCCAATGAAAATTGGGGTAAAAAGACGGGGGGTAAAAAAATTAGAGCGCCTAAAAGCGCTCTAAAACCTGAATGTTCTATAATATTAGGAACAGCTTTTTACTTATATACTCAGCTTAACCGTTTTTTTACAAACTGTCAAACTGAACGTTCGATAAGCTCTATTCCGCACTATTTAATAAAAAATTCTCAGCAGATCCAGTATTTTCTTCAATAAAATCCACGGAACCCTTAATTTCTTCTAATTTGCCCAAAAGCTCTTTATCAAGGGCTAAAGCTTCCATCAACGCTGATCTATTTTTCCATGCATCATGGATGTTTAATATAATCAACATCTGACCAGCCCATGCTAATGCATTTGCACTCTGACTCAGCAAATTACCTAAACTTAAATTTTTAAAATTAAATTTCATATATCTATTCATAGCATCAGTAATTGCCGTTCTTCCTACTACAGCCCCCACAAATATCGCTGCATTGGTTAAAATAGTATCTTTTATTTTCTGATCTGCAACTTGCAACTTCGCTTCATTAATTTGAATGTTCATTTCAAGAACACCAGCAAACATATCAATATTCTGAACAACCATCGGAACATCAGCAAAATTTTGTCCAAGTGTATGCAACGCATACAAAACTTCTCTTTGCTCCTGTCCCATCGATGCATTGTTTACACCACAAACTATCAAACCTGTTAACGCCAACACATGTAACTTATTCATCATTCATCCTTATGATTAAAAATTTAAATAGCTAAAGTATGCTTGATTTCTTTTAATTGCGCAATAATTGCTTGATCACGCTTAAGACGTTCACTAATTTTCTGAATACGTATATTTACATTACCTTGGTACTTGTATGCATTGTATAGACAGCTCATAAACACCAGTCCTGAAAATATCGAAATGGCTGCTGCCGCTGGCACAGCCAATCCAACGACTACAAAACCAGGATTTTCTTTTTCTTTTAACTGAAACCTTTGAACAAGTTCCTTGTAATATTCGTTATGAGATATAAATTCCCAATCAGCTGCCTTATCAACAAACCAATTATACCATCTATCTTGCACACCACCGCCATCATAAATTTTCTTCCACCATTGAGATCCGCCAATTGCAAATAATCCTGTAACAGAAGAAAGACCTCCCGTAAAAACTATTCCGACTTTATTGAAAAAAGGTAAAAAAGTACGAACGTAAGAACTTTTACAAAAATCAATCTTTTTCTGTAACAAATCTCTATGTTCAGATAAAATTTCAATATCACGATCAATAACTTCTGGTAAAGTTAATCCAATTTCAGATAAAGTAGCCACATTAATTCGATCATTTTCATAATTTGAATATAACTCTTTACGAATTGCGCGTTTATCAATTTCGCTCATTGAAAAAATTGACGCTGTATTCAACACAAGCAGATTGAATATAAAAATTATACTTTTCTTAGACATTGTCGCCCCCTAAATAATGATAATTAGACTCTTTATAATACTTATAACTCTACACTTTTATGGCAATTTGTCTATTGTGGTTAACCAATCAATTCAATAAACAAGCTGCTTTTTCCGCATCAAACTTTAATTGAGCACTATTTTCAAGTCGTTCAATCAATTCTTTTGGCAATGCTTTAGCACCAATACGAGCACCAACTAAAGCTCCTGCCATTGATGCAATAGAATCACTATCGCCTGGTGTATGAACACCCAAATAAATAGCTTCCATCACATTATCAGGAGAAAGAGTAAATGCATACACAGTTGCAGCTATGGCATCATGTGCAGCCCATCCAAGAAATTCTGTAAAAACTTTATCATTGTGTTTTCTTAGCTCATGACCTTTATATGTTTTTGCTTGTTGAGCAAACTTATAAGCTCTTTCCATTTTACGAGCGGTAACAGCATCATATTGTCCTGCAGCAGCTATCATTTTTTCAGTAATTATATTTGGATTTTCACCTTGTGCAGCATAAGCTACTCCAGTTGCCATTGCAGCACATGCAGCTAATGCAATTGGGTCACCATGCGTTAATTTAGAGTGTTCAGCCGCCCATAATGCCGCCTTTTTAGGATTATCTACAAAAACAAGTCCAAATGGATGTGCACGCATTACTGAGCCACAACCACCAGCAGTATTCGCTTGAACATCCCATTGCCTATTTTCTCTAAAATTAATACTGAGTTGTTTAACACCAGCTTTACATGCATTACCAGGAGCTCGAAAACGTGCTGCCCAACCTAATTGCGTATCTTGAGCATCATCTATAAAACTCGTCGCAATATGACGCATTGTTTCATCAAGGTCCCAATTATGTTCCCTTGCTTGAATTAACTCTTTCATAACCAACTTTGCCATAGCAGTATCGTCAGTATAAGGAGCTATTTTTATTTTTTTATCTTTCAAGACAACTGGAACATATTTCCAATCATCAACAAGAAAATCATCATATGAATGCACACCGTGCGGATATTTTTGAAAAATTTCATCAGTTGATGGGATAAATTCTGTAACTCGCCCCAAAGCATCACCAATACCACCTGCAAGCATACTGCCAGCAAAAGTATCAGAGTAATCGTGAGTTTTAGTATGACCGAAAGAAACTAAAAAAATAGTAGATAAAGATAGGCTTAGTGCCCTACTGCGTAACATATTCATAGAAACCTCCATATGTTTAACTATAGTAACAGTATATACTATCAGTACTTTTTCCACAAAAGGGGTCTATTTTACGCACAAAACAAGTTGCACAATAATATCACAATCACTACACTATGATTTAATCAATAATCTTAAAATGAAAGGTTTTTCGTGAACAAATTACTCAAAAATAGCTCGCTCGCTCTCATCCTCTTAATAACAACTTTCCAAATCAAACCCAACAATCCTCCTTCTTACTGGCAAATATTTATAACCTTCTTTTATGAAAATCCTCAACAACAAGAAAATCCTAATCAAGCTCCCGCGGGCGTAACGGAAGATCATTATATTGCTCAATTCTATTCTGATATGAATGGAAGATCATGTATTATTCCGTTGCATGAAATGCAAGAAATGGAAACTGCAATCAGACAAGAATTACGCAATATTGATTTGCGCGATAAAGATGAAGCTAATCGAATAATACGAAAAGTTTTGCGCAATCAAGGAAAAATAGGATCTAAACGTGATCTTTATGATCTTGAACATAGAGAAGGTTTTTATGTTTCTACAGAAGAATATGAAACAATACCTAACTCTTATAAAAAAAATATATCTGCTCGATTAAACAGAATGCGTCATTTAAATGGTGAAGCCCTTGCACAGTATTATGGCGAAACTCGTAAAGAATCAATAAGAAATGGATTAAAGAGCCGTACCTCTTATCGCTAAAAACTTTTACATGGCCGACTTTATTAATCGTAAATATTCTTTAGAACTTTCATACACCATTTCTGAAATAAAATTCAGAAATGGTTGTATATTATTTTTATTAGTTTTCTGCAACGCAGAAATATATGCAGATCGCATGATTGGCGGGATAATTGTAATAGGATACCCACTTTGGAGCAACGCTAAATTCATTAATAATCGTGCAGTTCTTCCATTGCCATCTATAAATGGATGAATGTTAACAAAGCGCACATGCGCTATGGCTGCAAAGAAAACTGGGTGATATTGTTTTTTGAGTTCTGGAATTTCCTGAATAAAGTTATGCATTAATGTTGCTAGCTGTGGAGCTTTTGGAAATTCATAATCAGTTCCACTGATAAAAACAGGAACAGTGCGATAATTACCAGCATTTTTTTCATCAATTCGAAAATAAAAAAGATGATGTAGTTTTTTAATATCATCTTCCGTAAACTGATCATCGTGCACTTTACTCCACATAAAATCATATGCTTGACTATGTCCAACCACCTCAAAATGTTCTCTGAGAGTTTTACCACCAATTGTCAGACCGTCTTCTATAATAACTTTTGTTTCTGTTTCAGTGAGAGTGTTACCTTCTAATGCATTTGAAGAATAAGTTAAGCCAATGCGAAAATATTCTTTCAACATTGGTATCACGTATTCCGGGAGAGGTCTATATTGATCAATTTCATTTTTTATTTTATCAATATCAGTTGTACGGTCGTTAAACATAATTATCTTTCGTGGTAAATGAATGTAACATCTACTTTACAACAAATAAGCATTATAATAAAATAACCCATCTGTACTTTCATACAATGGGTTGTTTTTGTGTGATACAATCAAACTATAGCTGAGAAAATTTAATCCTCTCTAAAACCGCACGAATTTGTTTATCACGTTCTAAACGCTCAAATAAACGTTCAGTATAACGATACACTTTATCAAATTGAGTTCCAGCACATACTGCCAATATCGCTGATACTGTACCAAGTATGACAACTTCAACACTATCTCGAGAACCAGCTTTTAAATTTTTTGTATAAGCATCATGCGCAAGATATCCCCACAAAGCTGAGAAAGCTGAAATCATTGTTCCTCGTAACATTGCACCACTCCGCAGACCAGTTCTTTTTTGTAAAATTTTATATTCCAACGCTTGGATGTGATCAGTGAGGATGTTAATAAAATAATCTAAAGGAAAACCCTTTATCTCAAGAGCACGCGGATTATAATTATATAACCAATACAATTTTCTTCTTAAATTCTTCTCACTCGGTAAATATTGCTCATACGAATGATATTCATAGCCTGAACAATTATTATTAAAATAATAAGGATCACCATAATAAGGAGTAGTACAACAAGGATCAACATTAACAATGATATGATTTGAATTATAATTTGCCGCAACAGTACCCATGAATGAGGTTAATACAACAGCTAAAAATGTATGATTCATGACGACCTTTTTTTTGTAAAAATGTGGTAATATTTTGAACGCTGATTATTGTATAGCAAATAATTATCACATCATCAACTTTGACCTAAAATGGAAAAAACACTACTATTAAATATAACCTTGCAATCACAAAAATTAGAATTTCTTAGTGCGCTCGTTCTGAGCCTGTCGAAGAATATCCTCGAGCGCTCGAAGATACCCTTCAACAAGTTCAGGGCGAGCGCAACAAGACAAGAAAGCGCATTTTAATGAAAAAAACATCATTATACATAATCATAGCCCTCATTTTAGGCACCTCAGCAATCCTCTGGTATAGAGCAGAAAAAAAAATAATTACTGCAACGCCACTAAATACCATCATCGTAGGAACAAACAGTGAATTCCAGCCATTTTCATTCAAAGAAGATGATACTATCATCGGATTTGACATTGATGTGATTACAGAAGTTCTTAAGCGACTCAACAAAAATATAGTTTTCAAAGATATGCCCTTTGACGCCCTGTTGCCAGAAATTCAACTTGGTAACATTCATGTGATTGCAGCAGGAATCACACCAACACCAGAACGTGCACAACGAGCACTTTTCACTCGACCACATTTAGCTACTGGTAATCCGTTGGTGATTATCTCCCTTCGACCCTCTTTCGCCGAGGCTTCAGAGGGCAGGCAAGCTCTGACCACACTCGATGACCTTGCAGGCAAAACTATTGTAGTTAATGAAGGTTATGTTGCAGATTCATACATGTCAGAACAACCAGGAGTTCATCTAATTCGTCTTTCTTCCGCTGCAGTGAGTGATAGCATGTTAGCGCTAGAAAGTGGTAGAGCGGATGCTGTGGTAACAGCATTGCATTCAATAAGACCATACTTTGAAAAGCATGATCAAAGCAAATTTTCAATAACACCAATTCCAGGAACTGAAGAAAGCAGTGCGTTTGCAGTTTCAAAACATTATCCTGAATTGCGTGATTACATTCAAATTACACTTGATCGTATGCAAGAAGATGGCACGCTGAACTCATTAAAAAGAAAATGGAATCTTGTATGATAATTGATTTTAATCTTATCGCCGAATATTTCCCCGTTTTGTTGCAAGGTCTTATTGTAACCTTACAAATTGCAGGAATCAGTTGCTGCATTGGGTTTATATTGGGCACCATTCTTGCACTGATGCAAACGAGTAAAAATCCATTATTACAAATATTTGTCACTGGTTATGTGATTATTATTCGCGGCACACCAATGCTCATTCAAATTTTCACCGCATATTTTTTACTTCCACAATTGGGAATACATATCCCTGCTCTGTGGACAGCAATTATAGCAATCGGATTAAACAGCGCAGCGTATATTAGTCAAATTATTAAATCAGGAATTTCATCAATTGGTAGAGGACAATTTGAAGCTGCTAAAGTTCTTGGATTTTCCACACAAGATACCATCCGCTTTATAATCTTGCCCCAGGCATTACGTACAGCGTTACCAGCACTTGGCAATGAATTTGTAACACTGATTAAAGATTCATCACTCGCATCACTCATTGGTGTTGCAGAACTGACCAAACAGGGCAATTTTATTAAAAGTAAAACATTTGATGCAATCACCGTTTATTTTGCAATTGCCGTTCTCTATCTTATTCTTACTTCAACAATATCTTTCTTGGTTGCGCGCCTGGAAAAAAGGATGAATATTCATGCTCAAGATTAAACATTTAAACAAATCATTTCACACAAAAAAAATCCTTAATGATATTTCTTTAACCGTACAAAAAGGCAAAATTGCTCTGTTTTTAGGTTCATCAGGAGTTGGTAAATCAACGTTGCTGCGCATTTTGAATAACTTAGAAACAATTAATAGCGGTACCATTGAATTGGATGGCGCACCACTTGATTTGAACACCATCAACACAACACACACCGTTGGCATGGTATTTCAGCATTTTAATCTTTTTGATCATCTAACCGTAGAACAAAATATCACCCTACCTCTTGAACGTGTGCTTAAAAAAACTCCTACTGAAGCACAAGCCATTGCCCACAATTTACTGCAACGCTACGGATTACTTGAGCAAAAAAATAAATACGCATTACAACTTTCTGGTGGACAAAAACAACGTCTTGCAATTGCGCGCGCATTAGTTATGCAACCAAAAATTATTTGTTTAGATGAACCAACTTCAGCACTTGATCCAGTTTTAACATCATATGTCGCTAATAATATTCAACAACTTGCAAACGATGGTTACATTGTTCTTGTTGCAACACATGACACTGATTTGCTTAAAAAACTTGATTGTACCGTGTATTTAATGAGTGAAGGTTCTATTATTGAAACAGCACAATCACAAGAATTACGCAATAATCCTGATGCTTTTCCTCGTATAAAAAGATTTATTGCTGGAGATGAGTAACGTATTCTTGACAAAGCAATGAGCGCTTGTTAGCATTAAGCGAACATTAAATTAAAAAGAAAATAACAAACGTCCCTAACTGAACAATACGTCAAGTATTGTTCACCCCCCCTAACCCTTCAGCTTGTTCAAAGTTGAAGGGATTTTTATTTGTACCCTCGCCGTCGCCAAGGCTATGGCGGGCTTCGCCATTTTTATGAATCAATTTCCTGCGCTCGTCCTGAACTTGTTGAAGGATATCTTCGAGCGCATAAATTATTATCTCTTCACCACAACCAACTCAACATCAAAACTCATTTGAAAAGAATTATCAGCAACGCGCGTCAACGCAACATGAGAAATGGTAATCATCTGACGAGAATTTTTAATTATTTCTAATAATGTCATCAATTTTTGTAAAGAACCAACAACATCAAAATGTGCCACATCTTTACTATACCAATCTTTATCTGTTTCTTTGCACGCTCCATATGCACTCAAAACAAGTCCAGACTTTGTAATTGCTTCCATCACAAACAACATACGTTTATGGCAATGTTCTTCACGATTACCAGGCGCTACAGCATAATCAGCAATACTTTTTTTGCCCGTTTCAACAGAAGCGACTAACTCTTTATTATTTTTTTCCATCTGCGCAAGTTCATCAACTTGTTTTTGCAACATCGCTTGTTCAGATTGCAGCAAAGTGACATGAGAAAGCAATGGGGAATAAACGCAATAGAAAACGATGCATGCAAACAAACCTACACAAAAAAACGTTGCCATGTAGCAACGTTGTAAACTTGTATGAGCGATATAATTATACACTCTATTATTACGCGCAATAAAATACATCACTTCTCCTTTTTTTATTCTCAAAATTTTACATCTTTAAGGTATCCATTATGACCATATCGAAGACCCAATGACAAATCACACAAAAGATATGTTATGAGGCACAAACATGTTGTCACATTGCTTACAACAAATCCACCACTACACAACCAGTTATATTTTTTTACATATTTAACAGGAATATTCAACATCGCTAAAAAAATCGGCATTCCCAAAAAGATACCAAGTACGCTAGCATTATTTATATAATCCAAAGTGGGATGTAGATGATTAACCTTTAATCGAAGTCCTTTTTTTATATCATTGGACATACCAACAAGGATTTTATAATCATCAACATACATATCACCTTCTTGAAAGATTGAATGATTGCCTAAACGTATAAACAGATCTCTTTGTCGATGAGGCAAAACAAACAACTGACGCGCATTGAACTTTTTAAAACCAATTTTATACTGACAAATTTTTTGGAACTGCGAAAATTCATGAGCAAGCTTAATTCCCAAGAATAGTGGCATGTTCGGAACATATTTTTCTAATTTTTCTTGATCAATATATTCTTTACAATCTTCATCTTTGTGCAAGGTAAGATCAAAAATATTTTTAACTATCCTACTGTGCAATTCTAATGGCAACTCATCAAAATAATTTATCTTTGGTTCTTCAAAGTCGTCACACATCATAGTGCTCGCAAGGTGTAATATTGGTAAATCCATCGCACGTGCGCAAGTTGCAAAAAAAAGAAAAAATATGTTACATACCAATACATCTGCATACATTCTGACTCTCATAACAACCTATAGGAACGCCATCACGCACACTCATCATCACACATATCGCTGGGTAAATACATACAGAAGTCAAAAAAGCTAATCCAAGAGTACAACTGAGATCAAATGATAGTTGACGCAATTCTTCTTTTATCTGCTTATTCTTCTTTTGTTGTATTTGAACACTACTATTACTGTTGATACTCTTTCGCTGATCATTGCGGATGTTAATTTTTTTTTGATTTTTAGCTACGCTTTCCAAAAGTTTGCGCGACTCAATCTCTTTTTTTTTCTGAGCCAACTGAATATCATAATTAGCTTGCAACTTAGTTGTTAATGCTTTTTCTTTTTTCATTGCATGAACATTAATGACATTCAACAATAGCATCAGACCATACAAAAATCTCATCTCATTGTTCCTTTCTACAACGTCGCTTTAATCCATTGTAATGGATCAACCGGTGTGTTATTAATGCGCATTTCCCAATGCAAATGATACCCCGTAGCATACCCTGTTTTACCGATGGTACCAAGCGGATTACCTTGCGCAACTTTTTGCCCAACTTCAATATCAGCAAAATCATCTAAATGATAAAACAATGATAAAACACCAAGACCATGATCAACAACAACTGTGTTACCACTTGGTGCAAATCTATCTTTCATCACCACAACGCCATCCTGTGGTGCCCAAACCACACTGCGCGGCATATTGATCACATCAACAGCTTTATGCGCATAGCGACCTTTGTGTTGCGTTGTACGAATGGTTCCATAATCACAGGTAATGCGCTGAATTTCTATCGGTGCGCAGAACATACCACGCCATAATTTTTCACGCGGAGATTGCACTGCTAATTGAATCAAATCATCTTCTAAATTTTTACCATCACGCCCCAAAGATTTTTCTTCTTGAACTTTATCAGCAGTCACGGTAATCACTTCTTTTTTGAATGGATACACAACAATCTGAAACTTGTTATCAAGATGCAGTGTATTGCCCACTTTATCTTCTATATCAACTGAACATAAATATTCACTTGGCTGTTCTTCACATTCGATGGGAATAAAACATTCATATATTTTTGAATTTTTAGCTTCAGGGAAACATTCAAACGTACGTGAAAGTGTGTGAATATGTGCTTGCTTTATCTCTTTATTCACCTGAAATTGAATGTGTAATGTTCTGCCTTGAAACACTTTATACGGCGCCCCTGTTTTGACAAACACTGCCTGCAATGGTTGATTATCAACATAAAAATCATATTGCAATGCTGTTTTGTTATGATTAAAACTGTTATCAGCAAATTCTACTTTTAATTGATGTTTACCATTACTCAGCGTTTTGGTTGGAATGGTGAAAGATTGCCCTTCTTGATTTGCTTTAATACGCACGTTTTGTGCTAAATTTTGTGCATCAAGCCACAATGAAAT
>Ga0206806_1038_pt1 | contig 33433 bp, 28 predicted proteins | sample Alteio_BWOrgCont_60_FD_152911 | JGI IMG/M metagenome (GOLD analysis project Ga0206806, IMG submission 152911) | Enriched cells from forest soil in Barre Woods Harvard Forest LTER site, Petersham, Massachusetts, United States -... | ecosystem: Environmental > Terrestrial > Soil > Temperate forest >... | reverse complement strand
TGAATTTGTTGATTCGTCATGCGCAGGCTGATGTTAATCATACACGATATGGTAAAACATTGCTCATTGCGGCAGTTGAAAAAAATAACATTGATAGCATACGTATTTTGTTGGATGCAGGAGCGGTGGTTGATAGGGTGAGTAAAGGTGGGACTGCATTGCATGTTGCGATGAAATATCATTATCATTTTGCCGAGCAGTTGTTACGAGAATATGGGGCAGCATAAAAATTAGAGTTCTACGGCGTATTTTTTGAGATGAAGGAGAGAAAAAATCTCTCCTTTTTTTTATCTATTTTCTTAATACAGATACATCAATTATTGATTGTTTCTGCTTGTCTTGAGTTATTATTCCATTAAATAGCTATGATGTAAAAATAATCGATAGATTAGGGGAAATCTGATGATGACAAAAACTAAGTATGTAATATTGGTTTTTATTTCGGTAAACCATTCTTTTATCGCCACAGATAACAATCAGCCATGCTTATCACAACAAGAGAAGGCATGGGAGTATATGAAGGTAGCTGTTACACCAGAAATGTTAGATTTTAATACATGGTTATTTTGTTTTTTACATTCTTTGGTTAGACGCATTGAGGATTTGGAGCTTAAAATGGAACATGAACGAACAACATGCTCGTCCTTACCGCCTGTTGCTGCAGAGATCTTGCAAATGATTCAAAATAAAGGCAAGGCAACCATGACTGATATTGAATATGCAACGAACGCTTCACGTAGCACTATAAAAAAATATTTGAATTTTTTGATTGATCAAAAATATATAATGCGACATGGAAAAGGTCGAGCTATCTGGTATACGCTAGCATAAAAGGAGAGAAAAACCGCTCCTTTTTTTGGCTTAAATTGGCTATTTGCAGCCCTTTGTGGACATTTGTGGTTATAAATGGTTATAATAAGCTTAGAATATAATTCTTATAAAAAGGATATTATGATTAAAATTGGACAAATAAAAATTTTTGCAGAGCTACAAGCGCTAATTGATAAAATCAACATGTTTAATGATGCTTGGCCTACTTTAAAACACAGTTTGGCGCCAGAGCAACTCAAAAGATTACGCCATATCGCCACTATTGAAAGTATAGGGTCATCGACTAGAATAGAGGGCGCAAAACTCTCGGATCGTGAAGTAGAAGCATTATTGTCAGGTCTTACCACACAATCATTCAAATCACGTGATGAAGAAGAAATTGCAGGGTATGGATATGTTATGGAGGAGGTGTTTGCTAGTTATGAGTATATTCCTTTGACTGAAAACTATATTAAACAATTACATGCGATGCTTCTTAAATATTCAACAAAAGATATGCGCCATCGCGGTGATTACAAAAAACATCCTAATAATGTTGAAGCTTTTGACACACAAGGAAAATCACTTGGTATTGTCTTTGAAACATCATCACCATTCGATACACCACGGGAAATGGAACAACTGGTTCATTGGACCAATGATGCTTTAATCAATCACTCCCTCAATCCGTTGACTGTTATAGGCGTATTTGTAGTTTTATTTTTAGCAATTCATCCCTTTCAAGATGGTAACGGCAGATTGTCACGCGTTTTAACAACATTACTTTTATTAAAATCTGGTTATTCTTATGTTCCTTATAGTGCATTAGAATCAGTTATAGAACATAATAAAGAAGGATATTATCGTGCACTACGGCGTACGCAAACAACTTTTAAAACAGAAAACCCAGATTTTGATCCATGGTTGCTGTATTTTTTACGTTCTTTGGTGAAGCAAATTGAGCATCTAGAAGTTAAAATAAAACATGAACAAATAGCACGTCCATCGTTGCCTCCGTTAGCAGCAGATATTTTACAATTGATTCAACAGAAAAATAAGGCTACTATGGCTGACATTGCACAAGCTACCAATGCTCCGCGTAGTACTATAAAAAAGCATCTGAATTTTTTGATTGATCAAAAATATATAATGCGTCATGGAAAAGGTCGAGCTATCTGGTATACGCTCGCATAAAAATTATAATTCCACAGCATGTTTTTTGAGATGAAGTGGCATAACGGGTCCGGTGGCTCCTTGTTTAAGGAGCCATTTTTCTAGGCCAATTTTGCCAATCATTTCCACGGAACACATGGATGGGGTTGGTTCTTTAATAACGGCGTTGTCACCTAATATTTCTTTGATAAGAGGTTGGTGAAGACTTACGCCGTTGCCAATGAAATGAATACCCTTCGATACATCCTCCTTCGCATAAAGCTTCGGAGGACACTCCCAGACTTCGCGTGAAGCTTCGTCGGGCACGGCAGGGCGAGCGGAAGAAGATAAATCCTGCAAAAAGCGATCAATTTTCTGGTACCCTTTGGTCAAAATTTGATCGCGGTGAGCAATTAAATAATACACTTCATTGTTAAAAGCATTTAATAAAACAACTGTATTTTCATAGTTATTGTCGTAAAATTCAAGAAATGTTGCTTCAAGGCCGTCAATGCTGATGAGTGGTATGTTAGTTGCAAAATGCAAACCGTTAACTGAAGCGATAATTGATCGTAAGGTGGAAAATGGCCCAGGGCCACAATTAACTGCGCAAAAATCAAAATCACTGATTTTTGCGTTATTTTTTGTGAGAAGTTCATCCAATAATGGAATAAACAATTTGCTGGCGTTGTGTTTATCTTCGCGCTCTTTACCAATAAGTTCATTATTAACAAAGAGCGCTATCTCAAAAATTTCGTAGGTGTTTTGAATTGCTATGTAGGAATGCATGATAACTCTAGTTGCGATTTTTAGACTTTTGTTGTTGGTAAAACAGACTAAATGAATCGTATTCTATTGGTTTTTCTTTCTTTAAAACTATTTTACCACAATTTAAACATTTCCACCCTTCAAAATTAAGAGGGTTATCAAAAAATGATTGCAGGATCAATAATCCGTCACATTTTTGGCACTTCATACACTACCCTTTCAGCTAAAAGCTTCCAGTTCCTTTTGAGTTTCAACGTAGAGCATAAACCTACTGGTTGTCAACTTCGTTAGTGGAGTTTTCCAAAAAGCGTTTGTATTCTAGATATGCACTTAAAAAAATAGCAGCGGCAATCGCATGCGATCGTAATTTATCTTCTTTGGTTTTGGGTGCTTTAATGGTTGAGGCTTGTTTACTCGTTAACCGTTCATCCCACATTGTCCATTCAATAGCAGGAAAAAGTTTTTTAAGATCTTCGGTCATAGCAAGCACTTTTTTTGTTTGGTCACTTTCAGTGCCACGTAATGTTGTTGGAAGACCCACAACAATGGTAGAAATGCGTTCTTTTTCAATAATTTTTGCAAGATCGGTAAAAAGTTCTGCTGCTTTGATGGTGGTGTAAGGACGGGGTAAAATGCCAAGCGGATCGGAAATAGCAACTCCCACCCAGCGATCACCGATATCAAGTGCAAGAATCTTCATGATTTTTTTACCTTATCCAAATATTAAAATTTCAGTATACTGAATTTGTTGTAGTTGTAAAAATTAATTTTCTCGAGGAGACAATTATGGAATTTTCACAGTTAATTGAAAAAATAGGTATTGCCGTTACAGGGTTACCTTTGATGGTTTACGTGATAGTAATCAGTCTTATTTACACTGTTGCGTTACGTGGTCTTCAGTTCAGATATTTGTTCACCGCACTTAAAGCAACGGTAGCTCCATCGGAAAAAGCAGCGCACACTGGTGGCGAAGTTTCTCCGTTTCACGCATTTATTAATACGATCAATTCAAATTTAGGAAATGGTATTATTGCGGGTGTTGCCACAGCTATTTATGCAGGTGGACCAGGTGCAGCATTTTGGTTTCTCATTTTTGGTTTTATTTTGATGGGTGTACGTTTTGGTGAAGTGTATTTGAGTACACACTATGCATCACAAGCAACAAAAAAAACAACACTTGGTGGACCAATGCTCTATTTGCAACATGTTCCTGGTGGCGCATATCTTCCATTTATCTACGCATTCTTTTGTGTTTTTTACGGATTAATTGGCGGTAATATTATTCAAGCTAATTCAATGGCAGTGAGTTTATCTGCTACCTGGGGCGTTGCACCATTATTCAGTGGTATTGCATTGCTTCTTTTTGTTTTATATATCCTTTTTGGCGGAGCACAACGTATTGTTAAAATTTCCGTGAGCATTGTTCCGGTTAAAGTTGTTGTGTTTACGGCTTCCACAATTGCAATTTTATTGTTTCATTATAAATCATTAATTCCTGCTCTTTATTTGATTGGTTCCAGCGGATTAGGTTTGCAAGCGTTTGGTGGTGGAATCCTTGGGTTTACATTGCAACAAATGATTTCTGCAGGGATGTCACGTTCAATTTTTTCTACCGAATCAGGTCTTGGTTCAGCAGCAATTATGTTTGGATCAACGGGAAGTGATGATGCAGTTCAGAATGGTTTTATGGGCATGGTGAGTACATTTATCAGTACCATTCTTGGTTTTGTTGTTGCATTGTGCATTGTTGTTTCTGGTGTATGGAGCAGTGGCTTAAACAGCACTGCGTTAACTATTGCAGCCTTTGATACCGTGTTTGGTGCGTATGGTGGATGGATTGTCAGTTTCCTTTCTATTAGTTTTGGATTTGGTGTGATGGTTTCTTATGCATATGTTGTGCGCTCTGCATGGATGTTTGTTACTCGTAATCGTTTTGATTATGGATTTATAGCAGCATATGGCATCTGTGCATTTTTTGGAGCACTTGCAACTGTTGATTTGGTATGGAGTTTAGCTGATATTATTATTGCGGTAATGCTTGTGATCAACTTGTATGGATTACTGATGTTGTTACCAAAAATAAGAGCACATGTATTTAATCAGCTGCGCAATTATAGAGCGTAATCGATATTTTATTGGCGCTCGAAGATATCCTTCAACAAGTTCAGGACGAGCGCTAAGAGATTAACCATGAACATGCCAAACACATTTCCTGTTACCTGCCACACTGATTTTGTAGGACAAAATTCATGTTTTGTTGCTATTGAAGGGTATGCAGAAAATGGTATCAAATACATTAAACAAGCTATTGAAAAGGGTGCACGCACAATTGTGGTGCACCACAATGTTTTATTAGATGATGAATTATCTACTTTTATTGCAGAGCACAATGTTGTTGTTGAACGTGTTGAAAATACCAGAAAAGCACTTGCAGAATTAAGCGCGCAAGCTGCTGGGTTTCCCGCACACAAATTAAAAATTATTGGTATTACGGGTACCAAGGGAAAAACAACAACTTCTTTTTTACTGGAGCATATTTTACATTCTGCTGGATATAATACAGCACTCATTAGTTCCGCTCAAAATCGTATTTGCGGCAATACATTCCCTGCACCGTTAACAACGCCACAACCTGATTATTTGCAGCAATTTTTAAAACTGTGCGTGGATAATGGTGTTGAGTATGTTGTTATGGAAGTTGCTGCGCAGGCTCTTACATTGCATCGCGTTGAAGGTATCACATTTTGTGGCGTTATTTTTACTAACTTTTCTCACGAACATTTAGAATTTTATCCAACACTTGATGATTATTTTAAAGCGAAATCTCTTATTTTTTTGAGTGTATCTGATAATGCGCCATTATTGATCAATGCCGATGATGAACATGGGCAACAGTTGCTTGATCAACATGAAAGAGCAAAAGCGTATGGATTTGATACGCGTCAAGAGATAAATAGTTTATATGATTATCATGGCACTTTTTTATCAGATCCAACTCAATTGATTGAAGTAGCAATTCAGTATCAAGATGCAGAAGGTGATTATGATGAGTGTGATGATTTTGTATGTCCTGTACTGTTTGGTGCATATAATGCATACAATGTTGTAGCTGCAGTAAGCATGGCACAAGAACTGCATGTACATCCGGGAGTGATTAAACGAGCATTACAAACATTTGCAGGTGTACCAGGAAGATTACAAGAACATTTATTACCCAATGGTGCGCGCTGTTTTATCGATTATGCTCACAATCCAGAATCATTCAAAGCGGTACTTTCTACATTGCGCGTATTAACAGAACAGTTGATTGTAGTTTTTGGTGCAGGTGGTGGTAGAGATAAATCAAAACGCCCAATGATGGGAAATATTGCATCGCAAATTGCTGATATTGTTGTTGTAACGTCTGATAATCCACGCTTAGAAGATCCCGTGATGATTGCGCAAGATATTACGTGTGGCATTCCTGAAGAATCTCATCATAAAATTGTACAAGAACTTGATCGTAAACGTGCGATTGAACTTGCATATTATCTTTCCGATAACGGATCTATTATTGTTCTTTTGGGCAAAGGTCCGGATGAATATCAAATTATTGGCACAACAAAACATTATTTTAGCGAACGTCAGATTGTCGAGCAGTTATAAAATAAAAAACGCCCATCTTTATAGAATGGGCATTTTTTTTTGAATAGTTTAAAAATCAAAACTTATAATTGTCGTTCGTGGCCTCGTGGCTGTGGAATAATAAATTCTTGATCCATAACTCTCGGCCCAATTCCTGCACATGTGAGTGCACGTGCCATGCGAGTAACACCAATTCCACCTCCAAATCGAGGAATCATTGGGAGTGATAAATATTCATCCAGTTCTTTGATCACGCGTTCTTTACCAAAAGAGCTGAATAAAAGCTGTGCATACTGACCGTTGGAAATATTGAAAAAGTAATCACGCATTTCTTGAACATCTGTTGATCGTTCTGCTGATCCTATTGTTTCCATACCATATAAAAGAACATCAATTTTATTAAAAATTCCTTCTGAGTTATGTTTCATATTCCAAAATGGATGTGTACGTAATGGAAATTTTTCAAGACTAATCACTGGACCAAGATCGCGTTCCATTTGTGTTTCATATTCTGCGCTAATATTATCAGTTTCATACCGTTTACAAATGTCATTGTATTGCACACATACGGGAGCTTCAAATCCTAAAAACTCAAGGAGTTCAGCTTCAATTTTGCGCATGTCATCAATAGTGCCGTGAGATTCAAATTCTACCATGGGAAAAATTTTATCATGACGACCTGGGATAGGAAATGGTTCATTGCGATAACTTGTTGTTGCACAAAATACGCCAGGCAGCGTTGGATTTTTAAGAAGTTCAACTTCAAGCCACATTTGACCTGTTTGAGGTAGCGGATAATTAATGCCGTTGAAAACAAATTGCGCAATAGTTTTGGGATCTTCACATGCGGCTAAAATAGAAAGTCGTGATTGTGCGGGGACTTCAATGAAATTTTTTTGTTCAAGAAAAAAAGTTCGCATTCTTCTGAGGATGTAATCATACATCAATGTATCTTGCATTTTTCGCTCCTTTTTAATATAGCTTTAAAAAATCTTCAACTACTTTAATCTGTCTGACGAATCTTTTCAAGGAGTTTATTAATGTTAGGGTTATTAATGTTTACTTTGATGCATACAGCGGAGTTAGAATTTCCAGTAATTTGTCGTGCACCAGAAAAAGATTGGCATGATTTTTTGGGATATAAAATTGCTTCACGCGTTGGAATGTCAGCATGTGCAGTAACCACAAGTGCAGGTATTGCAAACGCAGCAAGACTTGGTTGCGATATTTTGACATACAAAACAATTCGATGTTATGCATGGCCTGCTCATCCAGAACCTAACATAGTGCACGTTGATCAATCATCATCGCTTACTCATGATGATATTGGAAAAACGGTGATTGCTTTAACCCCATCTTCAGTTTCTTTCGATGGGGACCCCAATTCAACCCCATTTTCATTTCATTCCAATGGGGACCCCGATTGGAACAAAGTGGAAATTGGGGTTGCTAATTCATTTGGCATTCAATCAATGGATCCAGAATCAACAAAAAATGATATACAAAAAGCAAAGCAATCTCTGCGTGAAGGGCAAGTGCTTATTGTCTCCATTTTTGGTAACACGCTTGAGGAATGGGCAAAAACAGCGCAATTGGCGGTAGAAGGTGGTGCAGATATTATTGAAGCAAATTTTTCATGTCCTAATTTGCATACAAATAATGAACCGGTTTACACACGGCCAGAAGATATTTTTTTAATTACACAAACATTGGTACAAACAGTTCCATCACAGATACCTGTTATTTTAAAGTTTGGCGTTTGTGCTGATCATGAATTATTGCGACAAGCGTTGATAGCAGCAGCACAAGCAGGTGCACAAGGAGTATGTGGTATCAATTCAGTTCCAATGAAAGTTATCAACGCTGATGGTGCGCCAACATTTGGTACAAGAATTTTTGCGGGAGTTTCAGGAACGCCTATTCGGCAATTAGCGCTTGATTTTATCAAGACAGCTTCTACAATTATACACAAAGACTATCATCTTTTTTGTTCCATGATCTTTTGGTTCTTTACGATGCCATTTCATTTTTCTCAATTTCTTGCAGCGGTTGCAACGGTTGCACTTTCAGCAACAGGAATGATGCATAATCCGTATTTGATTGCGCAATATCATGAACAACAAGTAAAACGAGTTAATAAACAGGAACTTGCAAATAAACTTTTTGATATTGGTGTTATTAAATTTGGCGATTTTACGTTTAAAAGTGGAATTCGATCAAATAATTATGTTGATATGCGTCTTGCAATGTCGTATCCAGATATTTTACGTGATTTGGCTTTGTGTCTTAATGATATTCAGCAACAATGCCATGCTGATGTGCTGTGTCCTGTTCCGTATGCAGCAGTTCCGGTAACAACAATGCTTTCTATGGTTTCAGGAATTCCAATGGTTATGGCTCGTAAAGAAGCAAAAGATCATGGAACAAAAAAGATGATAGAAGGTGTGTACAGTTCAGGACAAGAATGTTTACTTGTTGAAGATGTGATCACTACCGGTGCGAGCATTTTAGAAACAGTTAAAGTTATTGAAGATGCTGGTTTAAAAGTGAAAGATGTTGTAGGTATCATTGATCGTCAACAAGGTGGTAAAGAAAATATCACCAATGCAGGATATCAATTTCATGCACTGTTTACGTTGCAGGAGTTGTTGAGTTTACTGAAACAATCTGATCGAATAAGCCAAGAAACGTATGATATGGTGTGTGCATCGTGTGAACAGACAAAAAAAATTATTCCTCAAGAAATTGTGCAAAAAGATCATGCATTAACATACCAAGAACGTGCTGCGTATTGTGCTAATCCTATCGCAAAGCGCTTGCTCAATATTATCGAAACAAAAAAAAGTAATCTGGCTTTTTCAGTAGATGTTGTTGATAAAAAAGAATTTCTCAGATTAGCTGATCAAATAGGTCCGGAAATATGTATATTAAAGACTCATTGCGATATTATTAAAGATTTTGATCAAGAGTTTTATTTGAAAATGCGTGCTCTTGCACAAAAGCATAATTTTTTAATTTTTGAAGATCGTAAATTTGCTGATATTGGTTCAACTACCAAAGTGCAATATGCCGGTGGTGTTTTGCGAATTGCTGAGTGGGCTGATATAGTAACAGTGCATGCTGTGGGGGGAGATGGCACTATTCAAGGTTTGACATCAACACCCGAAACAAAAGATGCCGCATGCCTTCTGCTTGCACAAATGAGTAGCGCTAACACGCTCGCGAAAGGTGAATATACACAAGAAACGGTTAAAATGGCTTTACAATATAAAGATAATGTTATTGGTTTTATTTGCCTGGGAGAATTGTCAAAGGATCCTGGTATTCTTCATTTTACAACGGGGGTGAATTTAGACACAAGAGGCGATAAACTTGGGCAACAATATCTGACGCCAGAAGAAGCGATCAAATCGGGCAGTGATATTATTATTGTTGGTCGCGGTATTTTACACTCACAAGATCCTTTAGCTGAAGCACAGCGTTATAAAAAAGCAGGCTGGGATGCATATGTGCAGAGAACTCATGTAGCAAAGTTATAAGTTATAAAAGTTAGTAAGTGCAATAAAAAAAGGTTTCAATAAAATTGTGACCTTTTTTTATTGTGTTCTATATTTACAGAATAACCATTTTTCCTCTATATTTTTGTTTCCGAACAAAAAGACAAAAAAAAGACCTGTTTAACAGGCCTCTCTATGTATTCATAACTCCACAATTATTTATCATTCACTTTATGCGTTTGTACAAAATTGGCTATTTTTTTATGACATACATTTATACAAAAATAAAAATATCGTTATCTTAATTACATAATCACAAAAAGAATACAATTACAAACAATTTTTACTGATGAAGGTATTTTTATGGTATTACAATATTTTGTAACATTTTTATTATTCATATCATGTAGTACGCAAACGATGGAAATTACTGAAGATGTATATGTTATATGTGTTGCACCAATGATGACGTTAGTAAATAAAGGGTGTTCAAAAGAATATTGGGAAACCGTTGCTCGTCAAAATTGGAATAATAATAAGTTTGAGCAGGAAAATTTTAGAAATATTCTTTGTAATTCGCATTCTGTTTCAAGTTTAGGTAATGATGTTGTCGGAAATGAATTTGTTGCGGAGATGGTGCCGCTGATGATGCAGTTAAATAAAGAAGCAACTTCAAAAGCAGGTTGTGAGATGGTTGCACGTATGCTTTGGTTAAAAGATGTAGAATTTCGTAAGAAATATCAAAAATATTGTACTAAACAGGCATCAGATGGATATAGAATATTGGACGATTTACCTAAGCATGAACTTAATATAATTGCAGCATTTACCGGAAGAGTTGGTAAAGATACTTTACGATGTGTCAGTAAAACGTTTCATCAAAAAATAATTTCACAAGATGAATTATATAAGTGCTATTATAAAAGCATAAGTGAAGATAAAGCAGAAGCAAAGCGATTATTGTGTTATAACCTGTTTCATCCCACCATACATAATGAATTATTGGAAGCAATTAAAGATAATAATATAAATATTCCATTTATAAAACAATGTATTGCACAGGGAAAACGTTACACTAAGTTTAACGAGACTTTATATCAGTGTATTGAAATTATAATGAATAGGGATAATAATGCTAAAATATTAAAAATGTTAATTGAAGCAGAACAAGAACAAAAATCTTATCATTGGTATGATGATGAAATGCCGTTAATACTACAGGTGATAAAACAGGATAATATTGTGTTGATGCGTCTTTTAATTAAGTATGGAATAAATGTAAATGCTAAGTATGATTATCGTACTGTATTACAGTATGCAGTAAAGGAAGGAAAGATAGAATTTGTTAAAGAACTTCTTGCATGCCCAGATCTTGATATAAATAAAAACGTTGGATGGGGTACCGTTTTGGATGTAGCAATAGAAGCAATAAAACCTTTTTCTAATTCATACGATATAATTACACTTCTTCTTAATCGTGGAGCGAATCCTGATCTTGCTACTCGATTCAATCGGTCCTGTCTTGAAAAAGTTAAACAAATTATAGTTAAACAAATGGGAACATCAACGTATTATGATGTAGATAAAGACACTAAGTGGACAAGGTATTATGATGTAGATAAAAATCCTAATTGGTGGATAAGATGGGATCTTATTACTGCTAAGTCAGATCCTAAACTTGTTGATATTATGTGTCTTTTTCAACAAATAGAAGATAAGAAACATACTATTTGTGGTATTCATGAGCCTGTATTCATTATGAGTACTGCATTGTTAATTCCTGTAGTGGTGCTTACGGGATTAGTGCATTTTGTTAAATAAGCCTTTTTAATATTTACACAAGTCCCATTTGGTCGTACAATCATATGCATGTGAAAAAATGACTCAATGTTTTTATCGAGGAGGAATATGATCTCTATGCATTTATTAATTCTTGGCGGTGTAGCATTGCTCGGCTTGGCGGTCGTAGCAATTTTATTTGGATCTATTCGGCAATTGCCGATTAATAATATAAAGGCGGAACAGATTGCAGCAGCAATTCATGCAGGTGCAATGACATTTTTACGCGAAGAGTACAAAGTTATTACGATAGTTGTTGCAATTGTTGCAATTATTTTAGGGGTAATATTTAAGAGTTGGTTAGCAGCTCTTGTTTTTGTTGGTGGTTCATTTACATCCATGTTAATTGGTTTTGTTGGTATGGTTGCAGCGACTTCTGCAAACGTACGCACCACCAGTGCAGCAAAAGATGGTGGAGAACCAGCTGCATTTATGGTTGCATTTTATGGTGGTGGTGTTATGGGTTTTGCCGTTGCAAGTTTTGGTTTACTTGCACTCGTCAAAATTTTTTATATATTCGGTGACCACCCTGATTTTGTTTCTTTATTAACCTGTTTTAGTCTTGGTGCAAGTTTAGTTGCATTCTTTGCGCGTGTTGGTGGTGGTATTTTTACCAAATCAGCGGACGTTGGTGCAGATCTTGTGGGTAAAGTAGAATCAGGAATTCCAGAGGATGATCCTCGTAACCCAGCAGTTATTGCTGATAACGTTGGTGACTGTGTTGGTGATACAGCCGGCATGGGAGCTGATATTTATGAATCATATGTTGGAGCAATTGTTTCAACAGCGATTTTGGCGATCGGTTCACAAATGACACCAGAATATGTGTTGTTTCCGTTAGTACTTGCTGGAATTGGTTTAGTCAGTTCTGTTGTTGGATTATTGTTCAATTTAGTTTTACGCAGCAATCCAGCAGCGATGTTACGCAATGCAACGTATGTAGCGATTGTAGCATTTCTTGGTGGAACATATTGGTACCAAACAACGCATGGTATTGCGATGGAATTATTTATTCCTATTGCACTTGGATGCTTATCTGGCGTTGTGATTGGTGCGGTTGCTGAATATTACACCAGTGGTAAACCGGTGATTAATATTGCAGAAACGTCACGCTCTGGTGCAGCAACTAATATTATTTACGGCCTTTCTGTTGGTATGGAATCAACAGCAGCGCCGGTTATTATTTTAGGCTTGATTGTTTTAGCAGCACATTATTATGGCGGTTTATACGGTATTTCTATTGCTGCAGTTGCGATGCTTGCAACGGTTGGTATAACGATGACTGTTGATGCGTATGGACCAATTGCAGATAATGCTGGTGGCATTGCTGAAATGGCAGGATTTGGACCAGAAGTCAGAAAAATTACTGATAAGCTTGATGCGTTAGGTAACACGACTGCAGCAATTGGTAAAGGTTTTGCAATTGGATCAGCGTTACTTACCGCACTTGCAATACTTTCTGCGTACGCGCAACAAGCTAATATTGAAATGCTAAACATTTTAGATCCATATATTCTGATTGGTGTGTTTATTGGTGGAACAGTTCCATTTGTTGTTTCAGCGTTAACAATGCGTTCAGTGAGTGATGCAGCAATGAAAATGGTGATGGAAGTTCGTCGTCAATTTAGAGAAATTCCTGGTATTATGGCAGGCACAGCACTTCCTGATTATGAACGTTGTGTTGCAATTAGTACCAAGGCATCATTACAAGAAATGGTTCTTCCTGGTGTGATCACAATATCTGTTCCAGTGATTGTCAGATATACACTTGGTGTACATGTTCTTGGTGGTGTGCTTGTTGGTTCAACAGTTGTGGGTGTTTTGCTTGCGTTGTTGATGGCAAACAGCGGTGGTGCATGGGATAATGCTAAGAAATATATTGAAGCTGGAAATATGGGTGGCAAAGGATCAGTTGCTCATATGTCTGCGGTTATTGGTGATACGGTGGGCGACCCTTTCAAAGATACATCTGGACCAGCGCTTAATATTTTAATTAAGTTGATGTCTATTGTTTCATTGCTTTTAGTTTTAGTTGGTTAAAAATAATGATGAACAAAAAAGAGTTGCAGAATTTTCTGTAACTCTTTTTTTTAATAGAGGAATATATGTTAAAACCTAAAGCTTTTTTATCGAAAATTACTCCTCAATATATTATTGATAAAGCTGGTAAAAAAACAGGGGTGATTCTTGATATTTTAACTTTTGAAAAATTGTTAGAAGAGATAGAAGATCTTTATTTTGGATCAATTGCTCATAAAGCGTTACAAGATGAAGATGAATATATTACGCATGAAGATGTTAAAAAAAAGATAAGTAGGAAAAAGTAATGGCCAGTAACTTTGAAAATTTTTTTGTTGTATGGCTTAAATCTGCGCATAAGAGTTTTGAAAAACTGCCTTTGTCTACCCAAAAATCCATTATAAAACAGATAGATTTTTTAATATCTCCTCATGACAATAGTGATATTAAAAAACTGAAAGGTTATCCAAATCTTTATCGGTTAAGAGTTAGTGATTATCGAATTATTTTTTCAGTTGATAGTAAGAAGAAACAAATTTGTATATCTGCTATTGGACATCGAAGAGATATTTATAGTTTAATTGGTCATTAAAATTGCATTCATAAGGAATATCATGAAAAAAATTGCAGCACTCTTTTGTTTGATTAATTTTTGTATGAATTTTGAAATAATCTATCCAATACCGCAATGGGCACGTGAAAAAGGTTTTGTATATTTGCATGAAGTAGACCCAACTATTTTAGTATCGCTTCGTTATTATGGTAATAACAACTTTGTGGGTAAACCAGTTGATGGTTATAAAAAACCGGTGGTGATTCTGACACAACAAGCTGCGCAAGCATTAAAAAAGGTGCAAGAAAAAGTAAAACGAGATGGTTATTCTTTGGTTGTTTATGATGCATATCGTCCACAACAAGCGGTAGATCATTTTATGCGTTGGAGTGAGGACAATAAGGATCATACACAAGAATTGCAGTATTATCCGCGTGTAGCAAAAGATAAGGTATTTGAATTAGGATATGTAGCAGAAAAATCAGGTCATAGCAGAGGAAGCACAGTAGATCTTACGATTATTAAAAATGGTGAATCTTTGCATGAGATAGAAGAGAAAGAACGCACTTTGTGTGATGGATGTAAGATTAAATTTCTTGATGATGGCACTGTTGATATGGGTTCTTCTTTTGATTTATTTGATACAGCTTCACATTTTGAGAATGATCTTGTTGATGAAAAACATAAAGGACGTAGAGCATATTTAAAATCAGCTATGGAAGGTGCAGGATTTAAAAACTATTGCTATGAATGGTGGCATTTTACATTACGAAATGAACCTTTTCCGGCAGATCAAGAGAGTAGTTATTTCAATTTTCCGATTGAGTAAACATATATGAAAAATTTAAAATTTTTATTGTTGTGCTTTATTGCATTATCTATTTCTGCAAATGAGTTGCTGTTTCTTAATAATTTAAGACAAGTTGTTGCTATCGATCAAGAAATGTATGAGCAGCTTGCATTGCAAGCATGTGATCGGGGAATCAGTAATTTTATAGAAAGCGCTCATGATATTCCATTATTTGCATTGTATCCTGCGTTAAAAAATAACATATCATATATTTCACTCGGAACATTTCCTACTCCAATACAAAGACTTGCAGTATTAGAACATATGTATGGCATAAAAAATTGTTTCATTAAGCAAGATGCAGCAAGTGGTGGCATAAGTGTTAATGGTGCACAATTATTCGGTGGCAATAAAGTAAGAAAGTTAGAATTTTTGTTAGCTGACGCTCTGCATCACAATGCAAAAAGTGTGTTAACATTTGGAGGAATTGGTTCTAATCATGCAGTTGCAACAGCAACCTATGCGCAACAATGTGGATTGCGTTGTTATTGTATGTTGACACCTCAACCAGACAGCATTGTTGTGCAAAGAAATTTAGCTTTGATGAAAAATGCACATGCAGAGATGATTTTTTCAGACAATGGTATAGTACGCAGACAAAATACGATTAATATATTTGTTGATAGTAAAAAAGAGTATGGTGATTATCCATATTTTATACCGACAGGTGGTTCTGTTGCACTTGGTGCAGTTGGTTTTGTTAATGCAGCATTTGAGTTTGCTGATCAAATTAAAGCAGGTTATTTGCCAGAACCTGATTATATTTATGTTGCAGCAGGAAGTTTTGGAACAGCTGCAGGATTATCATTAGGGCTTAAAGCAGCTGGTATTAATTCTCAAATTATTGCTGTAGCTATTGAGCCGGAAAAAGTAACAGGTTCTGTTGTAAAAGCGATTAATACATTATTTTGTAAAACGAATGCATTACTGCATGACTGTGATGAGACATTCCCTTTATTTCAATTAGCAGATAATGTAAAAGTAATTCATGATTTTAGTGGTGCTTGTTATGGGTTGTGCACTCCAGAAGCAGCAAATGTCATTGAGATTGTAAAAAAATATGAAAATATAACTCTTGATGGAACATATACTGGAAAAGCTTTTGCTGCGCTTCTTGCACATGCTCAAATAGGAATGTTTGACAATAAAACAGTATTGTTTTGGAACACATTTTGTGCTGATGGATTATAAAAATAAATTACTTTTGATACAAAAAAGAGCTGCAGAAATTCTGCAGCTCTTTTTGCTTTGAAAAATAATAAATATTATTTTTTTAATTTTTCCAGTAATGTTTCCTTCCCACATTTTGGACACGTAAGAGGAAGTTTTTTTTCTTTTCTTGTTGATATATGCGAGGCAACACATCCATTACAGGTGCGATCAAGGCTTACTTTACAGTCTGAACAAGGAATTGGTATAACGAGAGTTGTTTCGCAGCAGAGACAACAATTTCCTTCTTCAGCTATTTCACTTTCATCATCTTCTTGAACAGGATAATCAAAGTGTTTCTGTGGTACAGGTTGTCCGTGAACATAAACAATTGGCTGTGTTGCGCGAGCTTCTTCTTCTGCTACACGTCTGTTATTTGCCGCGATATCTGCAGCGTATTTATCTGCTGCAATACGATCAAATTCAGTTTTTTGTTCAGAGATAGTTGTGCCTTGCCTGTCCTCCGAAGCCTTGGCGAAGGAGGGTTGAGTTGCAATGCGTTCTTCTTCTGTTTGGCGATTTTTGCGTTCTAAGTCTTGTTGTCGGCGGATACGTTCTTGTTCTTTTCGTTCTTCTTCTGCTCGGATAGCAGCAAGTTGTTGTTTAAAATTATCTCTGACGCGAAGCTCTCTATTTTGACATTCCAAATATTTAGCTTTGATTCTATTACGATCTGAAGCATACATTTGATAGAGATCATTTTCTGAATAATTGGAATAGAGGTCTACAGGGCTATAGATTACGTTGTACTGTTTTTTGCGTAAAGAGTTGTATAAATTATTATTTTCAGCAATCAGAATGAATGTGCTTTGGGCTATATCAATAATATTTTGGCATTCAGACAGACGGTTTTTGTGTTGTTGCAGAAGAAATTCATAAACTTGATGTTTATTATCCCACGGATGAAATTTATTTCTTATTTTATTGATGGCATTGACGACCTCGCCATTTCTAAAGTGCTCTTCAGTCAGTAATAGTTGTGTTGTTTCAAGTTGTCCTTGTTGTGCTCCATACATAAAAGGAGTTTCTCCGTGATTATTGCAAGATTTGAAGAGATCTTGTCGCGATTGTAAATAGGTAAGAACTTTGATTTTTCCATTTTTTGCAGCGATATGAGCAATATTGTTACCTTCTGCATCAATGGTATACATGTCGGCTTTGCAAAGATTGAGCGCTTTGATAGTTTCAATGTCATCATTATATACTGCAAGAGAAAGTGGCCATTCACCCTTTTTATTTTTGTGATTAATGAGATTGGAATTTAGTTTTTTAAGTAATTTGTTGAGTAACCAATTGTTACTTTTTTTAATGAGTTCATGAACAATGGTATTACCATCGTTGTTAATTGTATCAATGGGTGAACCTGCATCAATTAAAAATTCAGCGAATGTTATATTTCCATTTTGAATTGCAACAAAAGCTGCTGAATCACCATTCTTGTTAAGATCTGTAAGTAAAGCTTTTTCATGATTAAGTACGATTTTTGCACCTTTTTGATCATTAGCGCGGGCCATTTTGTGGAGTACGTTTTCTTGTGCATTATCAGTAATGCGGATATTTGCGCCAAGATCAATAAGTCTGGTCATTGAGTCATAATTTTTTTCAATGGTTGCGCACATCAATGATGTGTGGCCATTATTATCACGCGCATCGATATCAATTTTTTGCGTGAGAGTTGCAATTAATTCAGGATTTTTATTGTGAGTGGCAGCAAAAAGAACATTTTCCCCTTTATTATTACATTTATGCAGGTCAGCATTGTGTTTCAGAAGAAAATTGAGTGTTGCTTTATCATTGGCATAGAAGACGGGTGTATTGCCTTGCTGATCTGGTTCGTTGACGGAAATATTGTTGTTGAGTAAATAAGCAATGGCTTCATGCTTATTGTGACGTGTTGCATAGTGGATTGGTTTTATTCCTGCAGGGCAAAGAGCATTGAGTTGTTCTTTGGTGAATATTGTGAGTGTGTCATCTTCGGTATCAATAGCAAGAAATGTTGGTGTTTTGTGATCATCATTTTCGACATTGTGTAATGATGTTTCTCGTGCACAATACATCATAGATTGTGGTTTTCTTTCTTTGATCGCTGTATGAAAAATAGTATCACCGCGACTACCTTTGCGTTTGTGTTGAGGTAGATTTAAACCTTGTGCTACAAATACACGTATAAAACGTGGATCATCTTTGAATACGGCAAGAAATGGCGCAGATAATCCTTTGTTGTTAACGATTTTCATACAAGCTCCTTTACGTGCCAACTGCTCAGCTGTTGTAAGTTGTCCATTTTCAGTTGCACAGAGTAATGGTGAATCGCCATCATTATTTTGTTCATCAATATTTGGTAATGTTGGCGCGGAGAAACATGCATAAATCCAATTTAATACACCTTCGTACGTGGGAGTTGTGGTGAGGATATCAATGATTTCTGTGTCACCTTTTTGTGCAGCAATGTGTAGTGCGTTGTTACCATGTTCATCTTTGATTGCACAATTTTCACAATTTTCTAAGCGTTGTTTGAGTGCTTCTTTGTTTTTGTTGCGGACATCTTCAAAAATATTGTGTGCGAATGTGGTGTTGGCGAGTAATGTGCAGAGAAGAAATAAGCTTATTTTTTGCATGGAGACCTCTTTTGGTATGGCGTGTTTAGTTTATGAATAATATAGCAGGAGTTATGTTTTTTGCACCCTTCGATACACCCCCTAGCGGGGGCACCCAGGGCGAGCGGGGAGAAAGGATTGCTCTTATGTTAAGAAAAACCGTATGCTGAGATTATAAAAAAAGGAGGGAATCATGAAAATATATTTTTATATATCACTCTTTTGTTTTTTTTTCATTGATGCGATTGATTCTTTTAAACTCGGCGTTGAAAACATTTCTCCATCATTATTTGCAAAAGTGTGTCCTCATAAAAAAAATAGTTCATGTATGGTTGGTTTAATTACCAATCAAACGGGTGTTGATCAAAAAGGTATCAGAACGATTGATACGTTAGTTAAACTCGGATGTCCACTGCGGTATATTTTTGCTCCAGAACATGGGTTTACTAATGTTGTAGCGGGTAAAGAAGTGCATGATTCGGTTGATAAAAAAACAGGAATTCAAATCATTAGTTTGTATGGACATGGTTCAGGAAAAATGATTGCTCCTGAACATATGAAAAATATCGATTATCTGATATTTGATATTCAAGATTCTGGCATGCGCCATTATACATACATTTCTACGCTCCTTAATACCATGAAACTTGCAGCAGAATACGATAAACCATATGTTGTGTTTGATCGTCCTAATCCATTGGCTAGTGTTATGGAAGGCCCATTAGTGGAACCAGATTTGATATCATTCATTTCTATTGCATCAATTCCACTGCGTCATGGCATGACGATTGGTGAACTTGCGCATTATTTTAATAAACATGTATTGCAAAAAAAACCAGTCAAGTTGCATGTGGTTAAGATGACAGATTATGATCGCACGCAAGGATTTGTTGGTGAATTAATGCATCAATTATCACCCAATTTGCAATCATTACAATCATGTTGTGGGTACAGTTTTTTAGGATTGTTAGGAGAAATAGAACCATTTGATGTTGGCGTGGGAACGCATATGGCTTTCCGTTGTATTGCATTACCAGAAACATTGCATGTGCCGCAGGAAGTTTGGAATAAGTTGCAAGGTATATTACAGACTTTTGGAATACAAAGTTTTCATTATCATCATGGTAATGGCAAAAATAAGAAAAAGAGTAGAGGATTGCGATTGGAATTTTCTGATATCAATAATTTGCATGCATTTGAACTGTTTATCACCATTTTGCAGTTTTTTAAAAAAGAAAAAATCAAATTCTCTTTTTCTGCATCATTTAATAAAGCGGTGGGTACTCCAAAAGTTCAAGAGCTGATTACGGGTAAAATATCTGAGCAATCATTTTTTCAGTGGATACATAAAGATTTAGAGCAATTTTATAAAAAGGCTCGCAGTTCATTTTTGTATGAACCGTTACCAACTGTTGCATATAAAACTTTGATAACATAATTCTAATATTATCCAAAGATGTAACGATATATATTTCTGAAAAAGTTACTAATGCTGCTTGTTATTGTAGTAATGCCTGCTTGCAGTCTTGCGAACCATCCAATTTGTGGTTTTTCTGGTTGCTCTTGTACAACAAATTCTTTTGGTTGAAACTCTTGAGGTGGTTGTTCTTCTGCAATATTTTTTTCTGGTTGATTGTTTTGCATTATGACCTTTTTAATGTGTTGTTGTGTTATTTTAGGTTGCATTGCAGTTTGTGGTATTTCTATATCAATTCGTTTTTTATTATATTGTGCGATTGCACGTTCAGGCCCAAACCGTACAATATTCCCTTTATATTGTACGGTTGGAGTTTCATAAATAATTTGCCATGCTTTTTCAAATTTATCTTTTTGTATTTGATCTATTGGTAATTCATCAGCAATGGTTAATTTTAAAGAAGAATGTTCCTGAAGTTCTTTGATATTTTTTTTGTCTTGTTCGTCGATATTATTGATGTTATTAGCTAAAAAAATAATTTCGTTTATATATTTTATTTTATCTTCTGTAGATGATTGCATATTAACTTTGGAGATAAATTTTATTACTAATTTAATAGCAATACTATTAATAATTTCTTGAATTGAATTTGTTAAGCGTTGGTTGTTTGGTGTATGAGGTAAAAGGTTGAGATAGGGCAGAAAAGATTCAAATATTTTTTTGGAAAATCTAAGTTCTCGTGTGGTAAATTCAGGTTTACTCTTTTTAATTTGAGCAATTAATGCTTTTTGATACATAACTTTATATGTCACGATAAGATATTTTTTTAAAATTTGATCATGAGGCGAAAAGTACTTTTCTATAAAATTTAAATCTATGGGTGGAAATATTGTTTGATTTTCTACTAACCAGTTGATAACTGTTTTAGCATCTTGATCTAGTTTTTGATTATATCGGTCTAATAATAATTGGACTGTTTCAGGTTCATTCTTTTGAATTTCAAGAAGAGTGCTTATATTGTTTGAAATAGTTGTAAAATGATCAGGGTTATTAATTATTGTTAAAAGATCACTTGGCTCGAGTTGATTTGTTATTTTGACTAAAAATTTTTGTTGTTCAACTAGGTCAAGTTGAGATGATTTTGTGTATGGTTGATTTTGCACAGGAGATTCCATACCAAGAGAGTAAAAAAATAATCCAAATGCACTCAATATAGTGTACAAAACGTTATAGGCTTTCATATTTCTCTACTCTCTTTTGTATGGTTTTAATTTTTATCTTCCTGTTAACCTTGACCACCAAGAAGCAAGCGTTGACGTTATAGAGCTAAAGAAGTTATTCATTTGTTGTCGTAATGGTACGATAAATTTATTTGTTATCCATGGTATCCATTGTGCATCTATAATTCTTTGTCGTTTTATTAATTTTTCTTGTTCTAATCGTTCTAGTTCTAATTCTTTTTGAGTTCTTAGATACTCTAGTCTTTCTTGTGCTAATTTTTCTTGTTCTCGTTCTTGTGTTGTTTGTTTTGCCCGAAATTCTCGACGAGCTTCGTTTTGTTGTTCTTCTGCGTTTTTCATTCCTTCATTTATGTCTTTTTCAATTTCTTGCTCCCATCTCTGTTGCTCGTCTCTTTCCATGTCTTTTAGTACTTTGCTTGATATTTTTTTTGCTTGGTCTGCAAATAATTGTTGTAATTCTTTGTGTCTAGAAAGCTTATCACTAATTGTTGCAATAGCATTGGTTATTTTTTCTTTTAGTTCTTCATCTTGCGGAAGAAGTATTTTATAATATTCTTCTAAGAGAGCTTTGTGTTGTAGGTAATCCTTTTCACTTAACTTTTCTTTTTGTTTTAATTCTTTATCATGTCGCGATAGATTAGTTTCAATGATTTTTCTGGCATTAAGCATCTGTTTTTGTTCTTTGGAGAGAGAATTTAAGAGTAGTTTTTTTAGTTCAGGAGTAGCGTCTTTAGGAATTTTTGTTAATTCAAAAGTATATTTTGGATGTGGTTGTTTGTCTTTTTCGTGGGTAATGACTGGAAGAGATTGGTTCATATCTCTGAGCGCATGTCCAAATTCACTCATATGTTTTATAACAGTTTTATTGTGATTATCGATATTTATTTTATCGGGTGCATTTTTTGGTACAATTTTTAATGCTTGTCTTGTGTTCCACCAAAGCAATTGCAAAACATATGTTTTTGTTGGAAGATTCCAATTTTTTGCATTGAGATACATTATTTGTTCTTGAGGAGTATTGGACCATGTCATCTGATGTTCCATACCCAAAGATGGAGAAATGATCGTGAATATTATCCATAAGACTGCATAGAGTGAAGTATAGTTTTTCATATTTTTACTTTCTTTTACTTTTCTATTTTTTATGAAGTATGCATACATTTGAGTATAAAAAGAAAGATTTATATTGTACTTTTTCGTTTTTCAGTTAAAAAATCTATGCGCTGGGCAACAAGTGTAACTGTTTCTTGATATTGATCGAGTATATTTTGAGAGGTTTGCTGTCCTTCTAAATGAGCAATCAATTCTGCTAATTCGTCTCTATATTGTTCCAGATCAGATATATTTTTTTCTTTTTGAGCACGTATTCTTGTTACGGTATTTTTTACCTTTGTTTTTGCATTTTCTAAGTTGACAATTTTTGTGACTTTTTCGATCATTTCGAAATAACTTTGAGTTAAGTTAAAGTGAATTGTTGTCAGAGCATCATTCATTAGTTTTATTTCATGCTCATTAAACTTAATTTTCTTTGTTTGAGTTAATTCTATAAGATCTGCTATGAGATAGTCTTTCAAAGAATAGTTTTGAGTTTGAGTTTTTAATCTTGGTAAGAGTGTAATAAAGTCTTGACGGTTAAAAGAGTTGTTGATGTTTTTAAGAATCAATTTTAATTCTGGATAGATCCGGCTGGGATATCTTGTAAAGAATTGATCCATAATGTCTAATTTTGATTCTTGGGTATATTGGTAATCTTTATATTCAATGATGTTTGCTGATTTAAGAATTTCAATTCGTTCTCTGACCTGATGTTTATATGTAATGGTTTTTTGTGTAAAATCTTTATTCATTGCCTTTCTTATAAAAGTACATATGGTCTTTGGAATTATATCTTCCATACTCCATGTGGCAAAGAAAGTAGTACACGTAATTAGTAAGGTTATACTGCATTTTTTCATAGTTATACTCATTTTTTATGATGGATGAATCTGTTATTTTGTTTTTATTATACAGAAAATATTTTTTACATAAAAAACAGTTTTGAGGTAAATCAATTACCCATAGGCGTTTTTATGAAAATGTTTTTAGAAATGATTTACTTATGTTGATTTGGTTGTTTTTACTTTTTTTATCATAAAATATTATTTCTTTTATGTGTAGCTGCAGAGATAGCAAAAGACAAGGTGTTTTTTTATTTATCCTAAATGAATTAAATGTTGATTGGTTGTTTAAAAATATTTAAGAATATATTTTCAATAAAAAAGTTAATAAAACTATTTGATTATAAGGAACTTAGTCATTATCCTAGAATGATACAATACATTCTCTTTTTTCATATAGTAACTATTTTAAAAAGTTTTATAAAAAAATGAGGTTAATTTTTGTGTGGATGTTGTATAAGTAAGCAGTAACACTTAAAAATTAAAGGATGATATGGAACAGCATAATCGTGTTTCACCCGCACCTTTTTTGGTAAATGAGGCGGGTGAAAAGACAGAAAAAAATTTATATATGTTTTCTGTGGTAAAACCAGATGGAATTAAAGAGAGAGTGAGTGAGCAACGGTTACGCCGAACGATTGGCTGGGCCTGCATCGGATATGAATCTTTTGTTGATGTTGAGTTAATTATCAGTGAAACATTGAAAAATATTTTTGATGGAATTACTCCTCATGCAATAGCAGATGCGTTGATACTCGCGGCAACCACCTTTATCGAACGTGATCCTGCGTATAGTAAAGTTGCATCCCGTTTGCAATTAAAAAAATTGTTCAGACAAGTTACGCATGGTTCTATTGCGCGCAGTGATAGTGAAGAGTTGTATCGTAAATCTTTTATCAATGGCATTAGAACCGGTATAGATCTTGAACTGTTTGATGAACGCTTAGCGAGTTTTGATTTAGAGTATCTTGCCAATCAGCTCTGTTTTGATCGTGATAATTTGTTTGATTTTATGGGTGTTAATACGTTATATAGAAGATATTTTATCAAGCATGAATCGCGATATATAGAATTGCCGCAAGCTTTTTGGATGCGTATTGCGATGGGGCTTGCATATAACGAAGTTGATAAAAATAAAGCAGCTGTTGATTTTTATACAGCCATGTCTTCCTTGAATTATGTGCCAAGTACACCAACATTACTTCATGCAGGGTTAACTCGTCCACAATTAAGTTCATGTTTCCTTTCTACCGTAGAAGATGATTTAATTGATATTTTTAAAAGTTATTCAGACACTGCAATGCTTGCAAAATGGTCGGGCGGTGTTGCAGTTGATTGGAGTAACATTCGCGCATGCGGATCAATGGTTAATTCTATCAAGACAGAAAGCCAAGGTGTTGTGCCTTTTTTGAAAATTAATAATGATACCATTGCAGCAATTAATAGAAGTGGTAAGCGCCGCGGTGCTGCGGTTGTGTATCTTGAAACGTGGCATTTAGAAATTGAAGATTTTATTGATTTGCGTAAAAATACCGGCGATGAACGCCGTCGCACGCATGATATCAATACTGCTCATTGGATTCCTGATCTCTTTATTAAACGAGTTGTTGCTGATGGAGATTGGACATTGTTCTCTCCTGAAGAAACTCCTGATCTGCATCATATTTATGGCACTGCATTTGAAAAGCGTTACAAAGAATATGAAGAGCTTGCAAAATTAAATGTCATAAAAATGTATAAAACTATTTCTGCTCGTGGTTTATGGCGTAAAATGTTAAGCCGTCTTTTTGAAACTGGGCATCCATGGATTACATTTAAAGACCCTTGCAATATTCGCTCTCCACAAGATCATGTGGGAGTTGTTCATAGTTCTAATTTATGTACAGAAATTACCCTCAACACATCAGCTGAAGAAATTGCGGTATGTAATTTAGGTTCAGTTAATCTTGGGTACCATGTGCGTGATGGCAAATTAGATACAGAAAAATTAAGCCAAACAGTTTCTGTTGCAGTGCGTATGTTGGATAATGTTGTTGATATCAATTATTATCCAGTCAAAGAAACACAAACATCAAATTTGCGCCATCGCCCAATAGGCCTTGGTGTGATGGGTTTTCAAGATTTGTTGTACCAAGTAGGTCTTAATTTTTCAGAACAAGAAGCAATTACATATTCTGGTGATGTGATGGAATTGGTTGCATATTCTGCAATTTTAACTTCTTCGCAATTAGCTCAAGAGCGTGGCGCTTATTCATCATATAAAGGTTCCAAATGGGATCGTAATATTTTTCCACAAGATACGATAGATCTTCTTGAACAAGAGCGTGGAGAACCAGTAGATGTTGCTCGTGGCGGTAAACTTGATTGGCAATCAGTTCGTGATCATGTGCAAAAACATGGAATGCGTAATTCAAACGTGATGGCAATTGCACCAACAGCAACCATTGCAAATATTGCTGGTGTGTTTCCTTCCATTGAGCCGATTTATAAAAATATTTATGTTAAAGCAAATATGAGTGGTGAATTTACGGTTGTTAACCAATATTTGGTTGATGATTTGAAAACGCTTGGTTTGTGGGATCAAGAGATGCTTGAGTTGCTCAAATATTATGATGGCAATGTGCAGATGATTGATCGTATTCCACAACTATTGAAAGATAAATATCAAGAAGCGTTTGAAATTGATCCACTTCATCTAATTAATATTACTGCATCACGTGGTAAATGGATTGATCAAAGTATTGCACATAATGTTTTCATGAAAGGTGTTTCTGGAAAACAGTTGAATGATATTTATCTTGCTGCATGGAAAGCTGGTCTTAAAACAACCTATTATTTGCGTACGCTTGGTGCAAGTCAGATTGAAAAATCAAGTTTAGATGCGAATAAGTTTGGTTTTACACAAAAGCGAATTTATAAAACAGTGGAAGCAAATGCAGTAGCTGAAACTGTTGCTGCTGTGGCAGAAGAAATTATGGCATCAGATGATGCAATTGTTGATGGTAAATCATGTTCTATTTCTGATGATCCTGAATGTGATGTGTGCCAATAAGGAAAAAAACTATGAATAAAAATGGAATTATAAATAACTCAACCGTCGATCCAAATAAAATATTACCCATGAGATATCCTTGGGCACGTCAGCATTATAAAGATGGCGTGGCCAATAACTGGACGCCAGAAGAAGTATCAATGCAGCATGATGTGGAACAATGGAAATCAACATCAATTCTCACCGCAGCAGAACGTCGACTTATTTTGTGGAATCTTGGTTTTTTTTCCACAGCTGAATCATTAACAGCGAATAATTTGGTGTTAACAGTATACAAGCATGTAACTAATCCTGAATGCCGTCAGTATCTGTTGCGTCAGGCATTCGAGGAAGCAATTCACACCGATACATTTATTTATTGCTGTGATTCATTGGGATTGGATCCGGATGAAATTTACAGAATGTATGAAACAATTCCTTCTATTAAAGCAAAAGATGATTTTGTTGTTGGATTAACAAAATCAATTTTGGATCCAAATTTTACAACCAATACAACAGAAGATGTGCGACGTTTTTTGCATGATTTGATTGGTTTTTACGTGATCATGGAAGGTATTTTCTTTTATGCAGGTTTTGCCATGATGCTTGCATTAAAACGTCAAAATAAAATGATTGGTATTGGTGAGCAGTTTGAATATATTATGCGTGATGAAAGTCTTCACCTTGCATTTGGTTGTGATTTAATTAATGTCATTAAAGCGGAAAATCCTGAAGTGTGGACGGAATCATTCCAACAAGAAATTATTGCATTAATTAAACAAGCAGTTGTGTTGGAAAAAGCGTACGCGCATGATGCATGTCCCAACGGAATGCTCGGGATTAATGCTGAGCAGTTTAGTGAATATGTTGAGCATATCACTGATCGCCGTTTAGAACGGATTGATTTGCCAAAAATATATGGCACCAAAAATCCATTCCCATGGATGTCACAATCAACTGATTTGAGTAAAGAAAAGAATTTTTTTGAATCACGTGTTACAGAATACCAAACAGCTGGTTCATTGGAGTGGTAAATAATTTGTTGTAAAAAGGATGGGGAAGATTAAAAAATCTTCCCCTTTTTTTTTATCTAGATGCTTGGTATAGTGCTGGAGAGAGTCTCAAAATTATCTTTACAAAGGAGTTTACGATGAAAAAAAATGATGATTTGTATGAGTTTGGTGTGTGCTTTATTAATGCAAGCGAGTGAAAAGAAAAGTCAAAAAAAAGATCTTAATCTTGATGAATTACGTTCTGCGGTGCGCCAAGAACGTGAAGAGCATCAAAAAACTCGTGGAGCTGATTATATAAGGGGTCTCGAGGTAAAGAGAAATAAAATTCTTAGTGAAAAATCGGCCACGGAAGATAAGAAATAATTTCATTATTAAAATAGTGAAGCATATTTTTTGGGAGTAGTAATGATGAAAAAAAAATTGTTGTATCTCGTATTGCTAATATGCATTCCCCACGTTTATGCGATGGAACTTGTGCAAAAAGTTGAACAATTTGCGAGTTCTCCTGAAGCAAAAGATATTGAAGGTAAAGTAATTGGATTTGTTCAATCACCAACAGGACAAAATATTATAAAAGAGGCAGAAGAGAAAGCTGTATCTCTTTTTTCACACAGTACAGCAACAACTGCTACAACAACAACTACCAGCACAACAAATGTTAAACCAGCAAAAACTAAAACAAATTTGGCTGCTACAACTGCTACCACTTCAACAACTACAACAATGTCTACCACACCAACGATTGTTGTTTCTGATAATCCAGCAGCAAATACAATGATTGCTCAAAATAATGTAGCATTGAATCAGTCTTCATTTTCAACACAGCCTTCGGTGCAGATTCATGATCAATCATCTAAAGCTCAAGTTCCTACTTTAAATTTGAATAGCTCTACGTTGGCACCTACACGTGCTGAAAGCACTGTATTACCACCAAAGACGCCTGTTAAATTGAATCAATTAGAGAAGAATGTTCGTAAAGCGACAGTAGGGCAAACTACCCGTAGTAATAGGCCTTCCACACGCAATGCATCTTCGGCTAATAATTCTCAGGATGTTGTGATTGATATGGGACCTGTGCAAAAATCTGGATTATCATCATCGCAGCCTACCCAGCAAATGTATACAGAGGCTGAAGTGTGGGATCTAATACAAGATATAAAGCCTGAGTTGGTTAAGTTTGCGAATGAGAATAATTTATCATTAGATCAAGCTACAATGTTTGGGAGTTTATTAAAAAAATATAATGTACCACCAGAAACAGTTATTGAGCATATTAATAAAAAGAAATTACCTGAAGATAAAAAAACAGCTATTTCATCTGCAGAATATAAAAAGATACAAAAAAATGACCCTAATAAATATAAAGAAATAATTCTTGAAATGTTAAAAGATATTAGTGAAGCACAAGAAGAGGAAGGACAAACAACATCGTCACCACTTACTGATACACATATTGATTTGTTAGAAGGTCAAGTGGCTAAAGAAAAGCGTGATTTTTGGATAGCAATAGGAGCTAAAGTGGTAATCGCTTTATTGGGAGCAGGCGGGGTTATTTGGGGAATCTATGGTCAAGTAACTAAACCTGTTACTGAAGCACCAACAAATGCACCAACATTTGCACCAACCTTTGCTCCGACCTTTATTCCAACAGGATCGCCAACTTGATTTAACCCCATTTTCATTGCATTTCAATGGGGACCCCCGAATTGGAATAATTGGTATTTTATAACGATTACGCGTTACGGTATACTTTAGCGATGAGACTTGCAAGTTTTTCTTGCGTTAATGGGCCGCCATCATAGCGGCCTATTTCTTTACCATCTTGTAAAAAAATAAGCGTTGGAATGCTGGTGATTTTAAAATTTTTTGCAAGATCTAGAAAATGATCTCGATTGATTTTGATAAAAGTGTATCCGGGCATTACATTTGCAACAGTATCAATTATTGGTGACATGCGGTTGCACGGCCCACACCAGTCAGCGTAAAAATCAAGAATAACGTTTCCGACGCTACTAAATTGATTCAGATGAGCTTCTGAAGAACGGGTTGTTTTGTGTTGTTTATGCAGATAGATCACGTTATCCGCAGGGATACCATTTTTAGAACAAAACAAAAGAGAGAATAGAGGCGCTAAGATAATAGTTGCTATGAGTACACGGTTTTTTATCATATCATTCCAATGCTATAAGGTGGTTATTTTACTATTTATCTTATATCTGTTTGGTATTTTGCGCAAATGGTAGGGGGAAAGGGCGATTGAGAGCTACTTTTATAAAAAATAGCTGTATAATAATATATGGTGGAGGTTATTTTTTTACCAGGGATGATTTTATGGATAAAGCGGCATTAATCGAGCATCTCTTGCAGTATATAACCGAAAATAAGCGGGAAAAGATGCAGGCAGTCCTTGCTAATAGAACTCGGTACATTACGGTAGTTTTAGAGGATCTTTTTCAGGAGCATAACGCGAGCGCTGCATTACGCACGTGTGATATTTTTGGAATTCAGGATGTGCATGTGGTGGAAGCAAAGTATACATTCAAAGCAGTTCCAACCATTGCAATGGGATCTTCAAAATGGGTTGATGTGCATCCTTATGCATCAATTACGGATGCAATAACTGAACTTAAAAAACAAGGTTATCGAATTGTTGCAACAACACCGCATACTGATTGTTATGAACTGCCCAATTTACCACTTGATCAAAAAACAGCCCTTGTTTTTGGCAGTGAACAAACTGGTTTGTCCCAGTCCGCATTGGCACAAGCCGATACGTTTGTGAAAATTCCAATGTATGGTTTTGTGGAAAGTTTTAATGTGTCGGTGAGTGTTGCTTTATGTTTGTATGATGTTATTAACAGGTTGCACCAATCATCGTATGCATGGAAGTTATCTGAGGAAGAAAAGCAGGATATTATGTTGCATTGGATTCGTCAAGTTTCTAAAACTGCAGATTTGCAATATTCTAAGAAGGTTGTGTAGGGATAAAAAAAAGAGGAACTTTTTAAGTTTCCTCTTTTTTTTAATTTCTATAGTTGATGCTAATTAATCTACGTATTCTTCATCAATAAAAATGATATCATCATCGTTATCTGTATTTTGTTCATTATATGCTTGTATAGCTTTGTAAGTTGCATATGCTCCTGCTGATAATACCATCAAACGTCCTACAGGATTGACGTTATCAGCATTGGTTTGGATATATGATTTGATTGTTCCATCTTGTAAGCAGTTTGCAAGGCGGTCAAGAAGAATATTGACAGAATAACCAGCAATAACATCTGCAAAAGTGTAACGAGCAATAAAATTTACCAAAGCACGAGAATTATTTTGTACGGAGGCAGCTATGTTCGATATCATACCTGGTTGGGTTACAACAACTATTTCATCTGCAAATATAGAAGTTGCACAAAAAACTGCTGAAAGTAATGCAATACGTGATATGTTCATGAAAAATCCTTCATTATAGAGATTATAATTTACAACATTGTCTATATACTTACATAAAACTATAGTCATGTAAATGGTATACGGAAAAAGGTGTTATGTCAATAGAAGTAAAGGGTAAAAAGAGGCTTTGGATAGGGGACTTTACTCACTTTTAATATGGGAATTTTTTATGAAAAAACAAATTATAGTATCGTTACTTATCTTGAATTCAGTTTTTGTGCATGCAATGTCAGAAAGTCTATCTTGTTTTTCGCGTGATTCTTCATTAAAAAGTTTATGTTTTTCATGTTATGTTCCACATGAATCTAAATTCATTTCAGATTTGCGAACACATAAAGATAGGCTTGAAGAGCAATTAAAACTTGATACAAAGATAGAATATAAAAAAGCTTATATTCCAGAAACTATCCAGCTATTTATTCCTGATCAGATATTTGCTAATCCAGTTGATTTTTTACGATATTGTTATTATCAAAAATTTCATAAAAATGAACGACTTATGTATCTTGACGTTTTAAACAATGCTCCTGCATTATTCAACAAATGTCTCAATGCCAGATTAGATGGCTATTCTGCTTTGGGCGCAGCCATGCTTGCTCCAGATATGCCTTTGTATGTACGATATAATTTTGCTCAACAATTGATCAATCTAGATTTTATACCAACACCAAAAGACAGAGAAATTGCAGAACTCATTTTGTATGATGAGATAAAGAAAAATAAGCGAGCATCAGAATTTAAAAAGAAATTGATTCATTTATTGCATCCAGATTCACCAGCACATTGGCATATTTTGCCATATGAAATAAGACAATTAATCGCGTGGTATTTGGTTGAAGTGATTAAAACAAATAATAATTATTGGTTGCTGCCAGATGGTAAAAAAGATTTGGCTGTGATGTATTAGCTTTTAAAATGCTTTTCTATTTCAGGAAAAAGTTCTGGCAATGGTCCATTTGAGCATTCAGACAATACGCTATAGCCTCTTTTGTAATACTGAAGATCTTTAATTCGATCAGAAAATTGTGGTTGATCTTCTTCAAACTGGATAGCATGTAATCCATTCACAATACTCGTTGTGTGTTGGTTAGCTATATCAAGTAAACCAGTGATATATACTAATTTATAATAGGCAAGTAGGTAATCAGCCTCATGTTTATCTGTTAAAGATTTTTCTACTATGCGAGTAGAAGCATCTTTATTACCATAATTTTCGAGTATAGATTGAAATAGATAACCAGAAAAATGAGATACTTTGAGGAGGTTCGATTCTTGGCCTTTAAGTACCCAGCTTTTATCATCATCGACTAAAATAGTATTATGTAATTCTCCAATTTTACTAATATCTTTTTTTTGATTCCCATACCAATCCCAGCCATCATATGGCTGTAGTTCTTTAATATGCTCAGCATTGGTAAGATGTTTTCGACATAGAACTTGAATTGATTCTGGTTTGTTGGTGTTAAATACTTTTTGCCATATGTCTTGGACAACACTTATATTTCTTTGTCCATCACCACTACTAAAAAAAGCTATGTTAAATCTGTTTGTAGCAAACTTTAAAAATTCAGCAAGATAGGCTGGTACGATATAATTATGATTATATGAATCTTTTACCAAAAAAGATTTTTTTGAAAAAAACTCATGTTGTTTGGTGATCTCTTTTGAGGGCTCATGCAAGAGAACATCATCTAGATCTAGTACTAAATTAGGAAAATTTTTTACAATATTCATTTGAGTTAATATTATTCGTTCAAGTTGTCCAGTTTTTTCATGCTACTACTGGACAAGAAATTTTCTTTTGAAACCACTTTTTTGTCAGTTTGTTTTTCAATATCTTTACGAGTTCTTCCAGCAACAGCACCACCAATTTTTGCATCACTTCGCAGTTTATCTAATCCTTGTGTGTTTTTTTGTTGTGTAATTTGGGTTGTAGTTGCTTCACCAAGCATGGCAATGATAAGTTCAAGATCAGTCATGTGATCGCGTAAATTTTCTTTTTCAATACCTTTGAGTTGTTTATATTCTTGAACTTTTAAATTAAAAGCTCCTTGCATGATATCATTGGTCAATATTGCGTAATCGATGGGTTTTTTAGCACCTCTTCCAGTCCATTCATCGGTTAGACTATGGCGAACTGATATGCCTCGCATGCGTTTATCAATCCAACTTTTTTCATAGCCTTTTTTCTCATAGATGCTTTTCACGCGGTCCATGCCGAGTTCAGGATTCTCAATTTCATCTATACGTTCGTTGGCTATTTTTGCTAGCCATAATTTAAATGGCTCAGCTTTTGGGGATGGTATTGATTGAATAATGCGGAAAATTCCTTCTGTGTTAGCACAGTCCGTTTCACGTTTTTTACCATCTGGTGCCGTTAATTTCAACTGTCGACAAATTGTCGACAGTTCAACTTGTGAGGTGTT